>Ga0316204_10000280_pt1 | contig 209223 bp, 174 predicted proteins | sample 6monrhotite_MG_2_FD_205661 | JGI IMG/M metagenome (GOLD analysis project Ga0316204, IMG submission 205661) | Microbial mat bacterial communities from mineral coupon in-situ incubated in ocean water Damariscotta River, Maine, United States -... | ecosystem: Environmental > Aquatic > Marine >... | reverse complement strand
CCCTCACCGTCGCCGCACCTGAGCCAGCGCGCCAGGAACTCGACGCGATGCTCGAACACCTTCGGGCCGCCTGAGTCTCGATCAGACCGCCGTCACACGACCGCGCTTTGCAACACTGAGGTACACCAGCGGGTCGATCAAGGTGCTGCGCTGATTCGGACGAACGCGCGGTTCGTCCGGACGCTGGGCCGTCACCCGATCTCGGGCACGCCGTCTTCCGTCTCGTGAACACGGCATGAGGCCCAAGTCCGCGACATCCGCGCTGAGTCGCGGTTCGAATTCGCGAGCCGTCCAGACACGGCCCGTAGGTGCACGAGAACCCGGCTAGAGCGACTTCTCGTGCTCATCGCTACCGCTCGAGTGTCACTGGCTCCACAACGCAAACACGCGGGTTTTGGCCACCTGCGCTCAGCGCACTATCCTGAGCGTCGGTGGGGGCCCAACAGCAGCCGCGAACGCGTTCGCCGTACATCGTCTCGCCGTTGTACGACTGGGTGTTCTTTCTGGCACCTCCGCTGGTCGCGCTGTGGCTCGGGGCGATGGTCGGGCTGGGCGATGTTGGACAGGACGTGTTCGTCTGGTGGGACCAGGACGTCACGTTCAACAACGTGGTGCTGGGCGTGTTCATCCATGCCCACCTCGTGATCGTGTTTTGGCGGAGCCACGGCAACACCGAGGTCCGCAGCCGATTCAAGTGGCGGATGCTTCTGATCCCGCCGCTGCTGTTTGTCGCCATCCACGTCTCGACCTGGGTTGCCGTCTCGGCCTCCGTCCTCGCAACGTTCTGGGACGTCTACCACTCGGGCGCTCAGACATTCGGCTTCGCCCGCATCTACGAAGTGCGGGCCGGCAACGACCCGCTCGCCGGTCGAGGTCGCGACTTCTGGATCAACCAGGTGCTCTACGCGGGACCTATCGTCGCCGGTGCGACGATGCTCGACCACTTCGAAGACTTCGGAGAGTTCGAAGCCGTCAAGGCCGCGTTCTTCACCGAGATCCCGGTCAAGATGGAGTCGAATCAGGTCTACTTCACCTGGGCGATTCTCGGGATCGGGACGCTGATGTTGGTCCACTACGTCTGGTCTTCATGGCGCGACCATCAGCGGGGCAAGCACGTCCCGTGGCAGAAGGTGTACCTGCTGACGAGCACCGGGTTCGTATCGATCTACTGCTGGGGCTTCAACCCATGGGGCCAAGCGTTCCTGGTGATGAACGCGTTTCATGCTCTGCAGTACTTCGGCATCGTTTGGGCGACCGAGGGCAACAACATGCAGCGAATCCTTCGGCTGCGGGATGTCCCTGCAGGTCGCGTCCTCACCTGGGTCGCGTTTGTGCTCGGCGCGCTGTTGTACGGCCTCGCCGTCGAGGCTTGGGCGGGCTTGGGTGGCTCGCTGTGGAGTTTCTGGGCGGTGACCATCGTGGTCAGCCTCATGCACTTCTGGTACGACGGCTTCATCTGGTCGGTCAGAAAAACCACGACGACGTCATAGAGACGCGGGCCCGGTGAGCGAAGCCGAACGCAATGTCTCGCGCGATGCGTCGATCCTGGTGGTCGGCAACGTGCTTGCGACGATTGCCGACATCATCACGCCGATTGCGATTCTGCGACTCACCGGCAAGGCCGAGGTCGCGAGCCTCTCGGGCCTGCTGCTGATCTACAACACGATGGCGCTGCTGCTGCTGGCGGGCTTCCATCAGAGCGTGATGTTCTTCCTCCCCGGGAGACCGATCGAGGAGCGGGCCGCGGTCGCGCGCAAGGTCGTGCGTCTCCTGATCGGACTCGGGGTCGTCGGGGCCGGGGTGCTCGTGGTGCTCGGTACCTACGCCACCCCGCTCATCGCCTCTCTCGACTTGTTCGAAGATGCGCCGACCGACCTCTCCCCGTTGATGTTCCTGCTGCTGTTTCCCCTGGGAGACCTGCCGGCTCGCATCTTGCCCAACCTCGCGGTTGTCGAGCGTCGACCCCGGACCGCAGCCTCCTATGGCGTGTTCCGTTCGCTGACGGTTTCGGTGAGCACCCTTGTGCCGATCGCACTGGGGTATTCGCCATCCGTCGTGGCGATGAGCATGAGCGCGGTGGCGCTTGCCCAGCTCGTGTTCGTCGCAGTCGTCATGCGTCAGTGCTACGCCGACGTCCCCCGCGTGACGTCGCCCGTGACCACAACCGAACTCGTCCGATTCGGTCTTCCGCTGGGCGCCACCGACATGGTGGCCTCCCTCAACAATCGCTTCGACCAGCTTCTCGTGCTGACCTCGTTCCCGGCGCACACGTACGCGGTCTATCGAGCCGGCGCCTACCAGATCCCGGTCGTCACACGGATCCCCTACCTGGTGGCCACGGCACTCGCCCCGTCGCTCGTCGAGGCCTTTCGCGAGGGGCGGGCGCGAGATGCGATCGATGCGTGGAAGGGGTCGATCGGCAAAGTCTCGTTGTTGGTGGTCCCCGTGACCCTGGTCTTCTTCGTAGGGGCCGAGGCTTTCATCGAGCTCCTCGGTGGGCCCGAGTATCTGGACGCGGTCCCCGTCTTCCGTTGGTACACGCTGCTGTCGATGCTCCGCGTCGCTGCGTTTGGAACGGTGATCGTCGCTGCTGGCCAGCCGAAGTTTGTGCTGCGGGCGGCGTTGCAGTCGTTCTCGTTCAACGCCCTGTTGAGCGTTCCGCTGCTGATCATGGTGGGCTTCGTCGGTCCGGCGATCGGGACTGCGCTCGCGTTCCTCCCGATGGCGGTCGTCTACACGCGCTACATTTCGCAGGCATCGGGGATCCCGTTGCGGGATGTTTTTCCGTTGGGTGTGTACCTACGGATCGTGGCGGTGGCCAGCGTCGGAGCCGCCGCGGCGTGGGCGTTCGCGCTTGCGACCGACTTTGGACCCTGGCTCGAGCTGCTTGGCGTGGCAGGAATCGTTCTCGGATGCTTTTCGGCGCTCGGCACCGTCACCGGGACAGTCAGCGCCGAGGATTGGGCCTTCGCCACCGCCAAGTTCAGGCGCAAGCGCAGCTGAGCCTCTAGGCCCGGACGCCGATCTGCGACCGATCGGCAAGTGCGAGCATGCGGCCCATCGAGTCTCCATCCAACACCGCGACCACGGCTTCGCTTGGGTTGCCACCGTCCTCGATATCGGTCGCTGCCCGGTCGTGGCTTGGGCCGTCGAGTGTGGCGAGTCGGGCACCCGTGCCGTCGAGCAGTGCGACCTGGTCAGCCTCGGATTCGACTTGCAGCTGTTCTCCACGACCGTCGCGAAGCTTGAAGCCACGACGTGTTTTGTGGATCCGGAACGCGCGAACGACCTTGTCGCCGTCGTAGTGCTCCACCTCAACCGTTTCTGGGTCTCCCTCGACGGGGGAAAACACCATGCGTTGGCCGTTGCCGAGCTCAGCGCTGCGCTGGACTGGGTTCTTGCCGGAGAAGAACTCGATGGTGTTGAAGATGATGGCGTCGATGAACAGCAGCGTGCCGTAGACCGGGATGATGATGAAGACCAGGAACACGCCCCAGCTCGCCCACTTGCTGCCGAGCGAACCGTTCCAGTCGTAGACCTTCCCGGTGAGGCTGAAGCTGCCCCAGCAGCCCGTGCCGAGCGTGGCTGCGGTCGCGAGACCGAGGGTGCCCATCATGCGACGACGAGTGACGGTTTCTGAGCGTTTCACGCGCCGAGGCTATTGCAAGGCATCGGCCAAACGAAAAAATCTGGGAATCGCAAACCCCGTTCAGGGGCAGTCCGCCTCGGTGGTCCCTTGCGCCCCGGGCCAGGCGGCGCGCCATTGCGCTGCCACGGTCTGCCACTTGTCGCGGACAACATCGAGGTGTGCGTTGGCGAGCGTCCACTGGCGCGGGGCGTACTCGCGGCTGCTCAACGAGCGCAGAAACGCGGCGAACTCCCGGTCTAGGTAGTCGGGGTCGGCGAACGCTTGCTCGGGGTCGACGATGTGAACGTCCCGGGGGCGGGCTTCGTCTTTCATGAGGCCGACCTTGGTCACAAAACACGGCAGGTCCATGGCAAGGGCCTCGTTGATCACGATGCTGTTGCCCTCGTACTTGCTCAGGTGCAGAAACGCGGCGGCTTTGCGCATCCGGTCCGGTACCTCGCTGGGCTCACAGGCCAAGGGCTCGAGCTTCCAGTCGGGAAACCTTCGGGTGAGACCGGCGACTTCGGCCTCGCCCTTGTGCGCGCCGCGGGCGTCGTGGAGCACGAGCTTGGGGTCTGTGTCGGCGCGCTTGCCATCGAAGCGTTCGAGGTCGACCTGGTGGTAGATGACGTGCTCGGCTCCGTTGCTGTTTAGCGCCTCGAGAGTGCTGGCGATCCACTCCGCGCACGCGACCCAGATCGTGTTGTCGCGTTGGGCCGCCTTGGCTTGTCGCTTTGCCATCTTGCGGCCGGTCCAGTTGCCGGTGATCGAAGCCTTGACCGCCGCGACACCGTGCTGAAACCCGATGACCGGGATGTCGGTCGGCCAGTCGGTGACCCAGTGGTTGTCGCAAACCACCATGAGCTTCTCGCGGCGAACCTTGTCGATATCGAGGTTGCCCGGAAACATGAACGACACCTCGTCGAAGATCAGCCCGAGGTTGCGGGCGAAGGACTCCACGCCGCCGCGATACGTCTGCGGATCGTTGGCTCCGTAGTGGACGACGCGGGCGGCGACCTTGCTCATGCTCATGCAAAGGTGCGCGCCGACGACGGTCGGCGCAAGTGCGGGGGCGTGTCCTGTCTCAAGCCCAGGAGGGCCACCACTGGGCGAGGTCGTCGCGGCCGATCAGCGCGCCCAGGCCAGCAAGCTCAGTCCCAAGACGATGGCGACGCTTGTGCGGAGGCGTTTCATTCTGAGAGGTCCTCCAGTCCCATTTCGATCGCGAGCTCGAGCTCGCGGAGGTCGCGGTCACGGACGCGCTCCAGCCGGCCGACCTCGTCGGTCTCGGCCTCCTTCATCGCCCAGGCAACATCGAGCAGGCCCACTTCGGACCGTATCGTGAGGTTGCCGATCTCACCCACCACATCGACATAGGCCGCCTCCAACACCGATGCCACCGCGGCTTTGGTGTCGCCGGTGGTCTCGGTCAGCTCCACGAGGTAGCGGTCCAGGTTGGCCCGCTCTTCGAGCAGGATCGTGACCGCACCCTGCAGCCGCTTGGCGGCCGAGCGCTCGAGGGCGCCGCGGGTGTTGTCGACCCGCACCTGTATGCCCTCGACCCGCCGCATCACGGTGCTCGCGTCGGGGTCTTTGGAGGCCTTGGACAGCGCGGCCCACATGCCTTGGAGGTGCTTTCGGTACGCGCGGTTGGCCTTCTGCTGGGCCGCCAGAAGTGGGTCTTGATAACGAACCGCGGACTTGGCCCGGGAGATTCTGCCCCGTGATGCCTTGGAGGCCTTCTCGAGCTCGGCGATGTCGTTGCGCTGCGCTGCCGCCTGCTTCAAGAAGCCCTGGCGATCGATCTTCTGGTCCTTGCGCGTCTCGTCGTAGTAGCGCTCGGCGGCACAGGTCGAGATGAGCCTGAGCGCCGTCGCACTTGCCTACGAGAAGAAGTGGACCTCGAAGTCGCCCTTTGCTCCGTCCGAGGCGCTCGCGAACTGTCGAGGGCTGTCCCCAACCGTATCTGTCCCCCAGGAACTGGACAGGTGTCCAAACGAGTCGATGAAGGCCGATGGCAGGGACCACGCCATCCAAGAGCAGACTCTCCGCTGTTCCAAAGGCCTCATCGTCCTCACGATTCACGAGGGGTCGAAGGCGCACGTCCAGCTCGAGATCGCTGGCTACGCCGACGGGCAGCTGAAGAGCCTCGCGACCGAAGGCTTCAGCGTCGGCGGACGCTTCGCCCGCCGAGACCAGCCAGGAGTCCACGCGATGCTCCGCTCCAGCGGCGGACCGATCGGCTTGTTCGCGACTGCGGCCACGATGGAGGGCAACGGCTACGGCGTCGTCTGTACGGCTCCGTTGGGGGAAAAGAAGGCACGTTGCCTCAGCCTCATCGCGTCCATCTACGACGAGGGCGTCACCCATGGGCCTCGGCAACCACCAACGTCCCATCCTCCACCGCATCACTGGGATGCACGATCACCTCCTGCCCCGCTTCCAGCCCCTCGAGCACCTGGGCCTCCCGCCGTGAGCGCTCGCCGAGCGTCACCGGACAGGTCTTGGCGAACTCCCCCTGCACGCAGAACACCGCCCACGAATCCCCGGCCCGGAACAGCGCGGCGGTTGGCACCTTGAGCACGCTCTCCTCGCGCCACACGGTCATTCGCGCCTCGACGCGATACCCCTCGCCGAGCTTGCTCCACTCCTCGTACGGCGCCTCGAGCTCGAGGATCACGTTGACCCGCTGCTCCTCGACGCCGAGCGAAGACATCCGCGTGAACGCGGACGGCTCGACCAGCACCACCTTCGCCGGCAGCGGCTCGCCGCCCCAGCGCTCGACCACCGCGGGTGCTCCGGTCTCGATGCGCACCGCGTCGCGGGTGAGCACGTCGACCACGAGCTCGAGCGCCCGCGGGTCGCCCAGCTCGATGAGCGGGGCACCCGGCGTCGCCACGCCTTCGCTCTCGCGGTGAATCGCCAGCACCTTGCCGGTGATCGGGCTTTGAATCACGAACTGCTCCGGCGTGGTACCGCTGTTGGGATCCTCGAAGCGCTCGAGCGCCGACTCGGCCATGCGCCGCTGGTGCTCGGCCACCCGGGTGGCGAACTTCGCCGACTCGACGTCGGACTTCAGCGTGCGGACCTCGAGCGCGGCCCGGTCGAGCTCGGCCGGAGTTCCCACGCCTTTCTTCACCAGGGGCTCGATGCGTTTGACCTCGCCCTCGGCGTACTTGAGCGCTGCCCGAGCGCGCTTGCTCTGCGCCCCGGCTTGCTTGACCGAAGCCGTGGCCGCCTCGAGATTCGCCTGCGCTTGGCCTCGCGTACGCGCATCGAGCAAGGGCGTGGGCAGCGGCGCGATGCGGGCCAGCACCTCGCCCTCACCGATCGCATCTCCGTTCTCCAGCTCGATCCGGGCCAAATTCCCGGCCAGGGGAGCCGATACCACGTAGCGGTCCTTCACGCGGGTGCGCCCGTCTTCGGACACCTCCACCCGCAGCTCGCCTTGGGTGACCTCCGCCACCTCGACAGCCAGCGGCTTGGGCTGCCAGGCGCTGATCACCGCGGCCACGATGGCGATCCCCAGCAGCGCGAGCAGGCCGCGCTTGATCCACTTGGTGAGGGTCTTCTTGTTGTTGGCCATGAATCACTCTCGGGTCTTGAGCACTTCGATGAGGTCGAGCGAGGCGAGCTTGCGGCGGACCAGCAGCGCGCTGATCAGTGCGGCCGCCGTCGCCACCAGGAACGAGAAGATGTAGCTCTTGTACGAGATCAAAACCGGCATCCGATACGTCTCCGGATCGGTCGTGCTCATGATCCCCTCCACCATCGCGTTGCCGAGCAGCGCCCCGATCGGCATCGCGAGCACCAGCTGGATCGCCTGCTCTCCGAACAGGATCGCCGCGATTTCGGCCTGCGTGTAGCCGAGCACCCGGAGGCTCGCCAGGTCGCGGTTGCGCTGCGACAGCGCCACGCGGGTGTTGTTGTAGATGACGCCGACCGCGATGATCACCGCGAAGATCGTGATGATGAGCGCGTAGACGTCCATCATTGCGCCGCTCTGCTCCTCGAACTGGGTGCGGAAGTCCCTCGGGCTGGAGACCGACAGCACCCAGGGCTGCTCCTTGAGCTTCTCGGTGATCGCCACCCGCTGCGCCGGGTCGACCTGCAGCAGCACCGTGTTGACCACGTCGCCCTCGCGCATCAGCCGATGCAGCGCGCCGAGGTCCATGTGGCCCTGCAGCCCGAACGCTTCATCGACGAGCCCGTCCACCTGGATCCTGCGGGTGGGTCGGTCGCCTTCGAGCATCTCGAGCTCCACCGTGTCGCCGACGCGCACGTCGAGGAGCTCGGCGAGCTTCCGCGTGACCAGCATGCCCCGGCCCCGCGGGTGGGGCACGATGTTGCCGTCGCCCTCGACCAGCTGGGCCAACGTGATGTCGTCCGGATAGCCGTTGACCGGAACGTCCCGCCAGCGGTGACCGTTCTTGAAGCGCACCCCGACCGTCCGCAGCCCCTCGGCTCGCAGCACCCCGTCCATGTGCTCGAGCTCCCGCACCGTTCGTTCCGGCCGCGGGCCCATCAGCGAGACCCGTAGGTCTTCCCGCATGGCTCGGGGGATCCGCTCGTCCATCAGCAGGCCGATCGAGTCGTCCATGAACTGCCCGACCACCACGATGCCGATCGCCGCCGCGATGCCCACCGAGGACAGCAGCACCCGAAGCGGCCGCCGCTGAACCTCGCGCAGGATCATCCGGGTGGCCGGGCCGAGGAATCGGAACAGCCCGATCCGCTCGAGCGGCGTCTTGGTGTAGCGGGCCGGCGCCGGGGGCCGCATGGCTTCGGCCGGCGGCATACGAGCGACCCTCATCACCGCCGAGAGCACCCCGAGCCCAGCCGAGAGCAGGCTGACCCCGATCGCCACCAGGGCGGTATCGACCCGCATCGTGAACTCGGCGTTGGGGAAGCGGAAGAACAGCCCGGTGTAGAAGTCGAGCATGGCCTCGCCCAACCACGCACCGACGCCCAGACCCACCACCGAGCCGACGAGCACCACCACCATCACCATCTCGAGGTAGTGCAGGGCGATGCTGAAGTCGGTATAGCCGACCGCCTTGAGCGTGGCGATCTGGCTGCGCTGCAGGTTGGCCAGGCGGGCCAGCACCACGTTGAGCAGGAACGCGGCGACGCCAAGGAAGATGAACGGCACGACGGTCGCCATACCCTCGAGCTGGGCGAGCTCGCCCTCGAGCACCATGTTGGAGATCTGTCGGTCGCGGGTGATCGCGCCGATGGACCCGTAGGGCCGCAGCATCTCGTCGACCAGGGACTTCACGGCGGTCGAGTTGGCCCCGGGCTGCAAGCGGATCGACACGTCATTGAACGCCCCTGCCATGTCGACGGCCGCCGCGGCCTGGGACTCGGACATCCACAGGATGGCCACCCGCTTGGGGTTGATCACCATCTCACCCGCCGGGAGCACCAGCACGTACTCCGGCGACATCGCCAGCCCGACGATGTCGAGCGTGCGCATCGCTCCGTCGATCACCACGTCGATCCTGTCGCCGGGCACCAGGCCATGGGCTTTGGCGAAGGACTCGACCAGCAAGACCTCGCCCGAGGCGTCGGGGTCGAGGGGACGGCCCGCCACCAGGTGCACTCGGTTGAGCGCCGGCTCCCCTGCATCAGGCAGGGACACCAGCGTCCCGGTGGCCGGCCGAGGCATCGCGGGCATCGGCACCATCACCCGCTCGGTCACCCGCGTCTCCACCTGGGCCACGCCGGGCAGGGTCTCGAGCCGGTCCGCGAAGCTGGCGGGCGCCCGCTCGAGGTGGGCGAACAGCTCGGCGAAGCGGTACTTGGCGTAGTACGCGTCGCGGCTGCGCAACAGCGAGTCGTAGTTGGCCTGCAGCGTGACGAAGCTGGCCACGCCGCACGCGACCACCAGGGCGATCGTGATCAGCTGGCCGCTGAGCCGCGACAGGTCGCGCAGCAGCTTCTTGAACAGTGCCCTCACCAGACCAACTCGCTCGGCTTGATCTTGGTCTCGTTGCGGATGTCGGACGCCACCGAGCCGTCGGCCAGCGACACCACGCGGTCGGCGAGCCCCGCGACCGGGGCGTTGTGGGTGATGACCGCGGTGGTGGTGCCCAGTTCGCGGTTGACCCGCTCGATCACCTCGAGCACCTGCACGCCGGTCTTGAAGTCGAGCGCCCCGGTGGGCTCGTCGCACAGCAGCACGTTGGGGCGCTTGGCCACCGCGCGGGCGATCGCTACCCGCTGCTGCTCACCGCCGGAGAGCTGGGAGGGGAAGTGGTTGCGTCGCTCGCCCAGACCCACCATGTCCAGCGCCTCCGCCGGGTCGAGCGGGTCGGGCGAGATGTCTGTGACCAGCGCGACGTTCTCTTCGGCGGTGAGGCTGGGGATCAGGTTGTAGAACTGGAACACGAACCCGACGTGCTCGCGCCGGTACTTGGTGAGCTCTCGGCTGTCGGCCTCGCTGAGGTCCCAGTCCTCGTAGAACACCTTGCCCGTGGTCGGGATGTCGAGCCCCCCCAGGATGTTGAGCAGGGTGCTCTTGCCGCTGCCCGACATGCCCAGCAGCACCAGGAACTCGCTGGGGTACAGGGCGAAGTCCACCCCCCGCAGCGCCCGGACGTCGACGTCCCCCATCTTGTAGGTCTTGGTGACCTGCTCGGCACGGAGGACCGCGGCCTTCTCGATGGGGGGTTCGCCCACGCAGCGAGGTTGCGCCTTGTGCCAAATGTTCGCCGCGCAATCGTTGCGCGATGCGGCCAGCGGGCCCAAAGATGGGAGCGAGCGCCGTCGTTGCGTAGCGGGCCAGCGGCCGGGGGTGGATTGAGGGAGAGGCTGGCAGAGGGAAGGCACCGGGGGCCAAAAGCGGGCCCGAAGCAGGGCGCGGAGGCACGGGGGCCGAAATCCAGGCACGCCGAGAACAGCACGAGTTGTCCGCCCGCAGGCCGACGCGGCGGTGGCGGAGCAGCATGAAGCTCGGCGGCGATGTCCTCGGGGGTGGTGACGAACCGAGTCACCTTCATGGGCCCGCTACAGCGGGCGCACACCGAGATGTCGATGCGAAAAACCCGGGCCAGCAGCGTCATCCAGGACAGCCGAGACGGAGCAGCATCACGCAGCTGAGCCTCGAGCAAGGTTGTGGTAGCCGGGAGCTCGACATGTCCGCGAAGGGCAGGTGTTGCGGGTCGCTTGGACGCGGGCGCAGGTTCCTCAGCGCAAGGCACCACCGCCGAACGCAGTGCGTGGTGGGCCGACAAGACCGAGGCCGTTGACCGCTCCTTGGGGCGCGGTGGCGCGTCGAAGACCGTGCCCTCTTCCGCGGGTGGCCATCGGCTCCCGTACTCGCATCATGAACTGCGCGGAGACCGAGTCGTGGTGTTCGTCGACCAATTCAACACAAAGAACTTGATCGAATACTCGATGGGGATGTGGGACCAGACGGGACAACCCGTCGAGCTGCCCGAAGAGTTGCTGACCCGGGCTCGGAGTGCCGAACTGAATCGGATGGACGCATGACAACGCCGTGGTGCCCCCGGGGCCGCACCCTCGCCACGAAGACCGAGGCGTGACTCCGTCAGAGGATCGCGAGGGCGGAAACGGCGGTGAGGAGGAGCACTTCCATGAGAGCGACGCCAACAACCGACTTTCCAAAGCACGACGTCGACGTGCTCCCCGCCTAGCGCTTGTGGCGTGCAGGCCGGCGCGTTCTCCCCCGTTTGCGCTCGGTGCCGTGCAACGCACCGCCGACGGACAGGTGGGGAACGGGACGCTGGAAACCGGTTATCGAGCGCCATCACGGTAACTGTGCGTGTTGGAGAGGAAGGCCTCGAGAGCCGCCCATCGTTGTATCAACGTCCGACTTTCTTCGACGATGTTCGGCCCCGCGGTCTCGAGCTTGCTACGGGATTCGTCGGCCCGCCCCGCGCGGTGCAGCGCAAAGGCCCACAGCAGTACGAGGCGTCGGAGCCTGCGGGCTGGCAACACGCCCTCCGCCTCGAGCCAGCGTTCCGTGAGGAGAGCGTCGACGTCGGTGTAGCGTTCTTGGCGGAGAAGCACGAGGGCCCGCGGAGTGACCAGCGACGCTCGCTGCGGCTGCGGAACGTCGGACCCGTGCTCGTCGAGGAAGCGTCCAGCCTCTTCAGAGTCAGCTTCGTGCGACAGCCAGAGCACGATGGAAACGAGGCCGACGAAGTTCCCCCAGGACGCGGTGAGTGAGCGTCGCAAGTCGCTCTCGGCGAGTAGACCACGCAGGACCGTATGTGCCTGCTCGACGCGCCCCAGCTCCACCAGCGCGGTCGCAACGTTGGATTGGAACACACGTCCGTAGTTCTCGAGTCGTCCGGCTTTGGCCTGAGCTGCACACGATTCGAACTCGCGCAGCGACTCCTCGGCCCGCCCTTTGGTTGAGCAGGGCGACACCGTGCTGGTCGAGCAAGGCGAGACGCCTTGCCGTCACGAGCATCCGCACGTACAGCACGATGACCGCCACGACCACAATCGTGAACACCCCCAGCAGGACGGACGCGGAATCCGCATTCAGACTGCGCGCCAAGACAAGACTGAGCGCGATGACGGCGGCAACGAGAAACACGAGGGTGCTCAACTTCGCGCGACGCGACATGGGTGCGGATGAGACGGACGACGCGGGTTCAAGATGCATGGGCACTGCCGTCACAGGCCCGTTTGCAGAAAGGCACCGCGCGTAAGCGAAGTCGAGGCGCGCTTCGCCGTATTGGACCTAGCAACAAGCTCGAACTGCGCAGGTTGAGGTCGCATGAACCAGCGTTTCGTTTCCGTTTCCATGTTGCTGTGTGTCGCGGCGTGCGGTTCGTCGTCCGCATCGGAAGCTACCGACACTGCCCACACAGAGACGTCGGGTGCCGCTGATTCGAACGGGTCCACCGACACTGGGCGCCGTCCGCACACAGGCTCCACGGCTGGATCCGAAGCGACCTCGTCCGATCCGCAGGGCGAAGGGAGCACGACCGATGACTCCACGACCGGCCCCAGCCGCTCGACGACAACCGGCCGAGGCTCCGAATCCGGAACAACGGGCGGGGATACGTCCGGCGAAGGGACGTCCATCGGCGAGAGCTCCGATAGCGTGACCGGCAGTCCTCCGCTGATCCTGCTCGCGTCGACGTCGGTTGCGACTCTTCATCCTGGAGAGTCGGTGACATTCGTTGTTGTTGCGACAGATCCCGACGGAGTGGACGACCTCATTGGTGGCGCGCTGCATACGCCCGACGGCGCCGCGTATGGAGCCCTCGCCACCACCGCCGAGGAGGGTGCGTACGAGGTCGAGTTGACGTGGGACGAGATCAACCTCGTCGAGTCGATCGACATCCCACCGCTGATGGCGGCGGAGTCCCGCGACTTCATCGCCGTTGTCTTCGATCAAGGCGGTGAGGAGTCTCAGACAGTGCTGACAGTGGCGCTCTCGGGCGGTGTCGAGGGGTGGGCAGTGTGTGCGGGGGAGCCGACCGACCTGGTCGAGGACGAGACCTGCGGGTCATGTGGCTACTCCTGCCTCACCGATCTCGGTGCAGGGTACGGGGCGGGCACGTGTGTGGATGGCGGGCTTGAGTGCGATGCGTTTTGGACGTTTCATCTCTCGTCATCAACGCCGAACACGACCTGTCCCGAACTCTGCGCGGCCGAGGGAGAACCCACCGCGCAGAGCACAGTCATGCTGAGCTGCGGCATCTCCAACGGCATGGCCTGCCCGATCGACAACTGCAATACGATCACGTTTGAGGATCTCCCCGCGTTCTGCGTCAGCAGCGCGATGACGACGATCGAGTGCTCTTGCGCAGCGGTGTTTCCGACTCCCGGCTGGCCCTGAGTCAGGTATGACCGCACGCCGAGCCGGCAGCGTGGGGCGAACGTGCCCCACCCCTGGTTGAGGTCGGAGCTAGAGCTCCTCGCCCTCGGTGTTGGATGGCGACCTCGAATCCGCGAACAGGCGGCTGAGCGACAGTTCGAGCTGGCTGTGGACCAACTCCTGCAGGCGCGGGGGGTCCCAGTCGGCAAGCTCGGGTGCCGAACGGACCAGCTGTTCGCGTACCCCGTCGAGCAGAGCCGCGCGTGCATTGCCGAGCCACCGCATTGCCGTCGCTCGGTGCACACCGTACATCTTGCCAATCTGGCTGCCGTTGATGCCGCGAACGTAGTGCAACCGCAAGACGCTGCGGGCGCGGACATCGAGTTGCGGGACGCTGTATTCGAAGGCCGTCTTGAGCAGCGCTTGATGTTCTTGGCTGCCGTGGGCCTCGTCGGCCCGCCTTTGCGGGTCGAGGTGGTCCGGGGCCAAGGCGAGCTCGCGTTTGACCCCGCGCAACCGTTGGGTCTCACGGACGACCATCACTCGCACGAGACCACCGATCCGCCCTCGACCTGCGCAGTGCAGCACCACGGGCACGCCGTCGCGACGGGCGACGAAGAGTCGGAGACGGATCCGCTGGCTCAGTTCTTCGCGATCGTCGCTGCTGATTCGGTAGCTGCGCACGGCTCCCCAGGCCGATGCGATGTAACGCTTCTCGAATGCGGCGATCGCCTGATCAACACCGCTCGCGCAGGCGCTCGCGATGTAGAGTTCGGCGGGGTCGAAAGGGTCCCCGGCTTTCAATCGGCCGACGTCGAGCCACGCGCGGAGCTGACGTTCGAGTTCGCTGTGCTCGAGCGACACGCCTGCCCAGGTGCGCACGCCTTCGACGCTCACCAGCTCGGCGAGAGCCGTGGGGGTGTCGCTGACGAAATGCCCAGGCACGCATTCGGATCGTAGCCCAATGGCAACGTTTGATGGTCCTACTTGCGCAGGCGCCGACGAGCTTTCCGCCGCTGCTCGACCAAGTGGGTGCGCGCCGCCTCCTGGCCATCCTCACCGAGGAGGGCCAACCCCTTCTCGTAGCTCGCGATGGCTTCTGAATACGCCCGGGCGGCCAAGTGAATGTCGCCAACGTAGCGCCACCCCTCGGCGCCAGGCATGCTGGGCGAGTCGCCCCAAATCGCGAGCGCCTCTTCGAACGCGGCCAACGACCGCCGGTGGTTCCCCTGCACGAAGAGGGTCATGCCCAAGCCGCGCAACGACGCCGCGACCTCGACGTGGTCATCGCCGAGGATGGCCTTGTGGATGGCCAGGCTGCGCTCGAACAGCTCGGTCGCGCGTTCGAAGGATCCAAGCGCGGAGTGATCGGCCCCGAGTTCCAGGAGATAGTGGGCAACGTCCAGATGTTCGGGGCCGTAGGCCTGCTCCGCCAGCGCGAGTGCATCCTCGTGGAGCCTCCGCGCTGCTTCGGCATTGCCCTGGCGGCGCAGCACGACTCCGATGTTGGACGAGGACACGGCAAGGTGCGGGTGAGACGGGTCGAGCAGCGCTCGTTGGATCGCCAGCGCTCGACGGTGGGCGATGAGCGCTTCGTCGAGCTGGCCAAGAATCACCAGACTCACGCCAATTCCGGTGGCCACCATCGCGGTCATGGGATGGTTTTGGGGGTAGAGTTCCTCGCAGATCGACAGCGCCTCACGCTTGTACTCGACAGCCCGCCGATGATCGCCCTCGCCGTCGTAGGCAACACCAAGGTTGAAGAGCACGGTCGCGGCCGCCGCGCTGGTCGGGTCTTTGGCGGCTCGAACGCTGGCCAACGCCCGCTCGAACTCTGGAATTGCCCGATCTGTGCGTCCTTGCATGGCATGGGTGGTGGCGAGATTGATATGGGCGCGGGTCACTGAAGGGTGCCCCAAACCCAGCGCTCGCTCGCCATTTTCGAGCACTCGCCGTTGGGACGCCAGCGCTTGTTCGAACTCACCACGGTCTCTGTGCACCGACGCGATACCCGTCAACGCGCCAGCAAGCCGAGGACTGCCGGGACCGAGCGCCTCCTCCCGGATTGCAAGCGCACGTTCGTAGTACTCCAGAGCCTCACTCAGGTTTTGGCGATTGAGGGCGAGATTGCCGAGATCCACCAACGTTGCCGCGAGTCGGAGGTGATTCCGACCGAAACGTCGCTCGAGGATCGCCGCGGCTTGGTCGAGGTGCACTTGCGCGGCCGGGTATTTGCCGTGTTTGCGGCTGAGACCTCCCGCGGTGCGGTGAAAGAGGGAAGCGCGCAGACTGTCGGGTTGCCCCAGGCGGGCCACGAACATCTCGGCGTGGTGTACCCAGGTAATCGCCATATCTCTTTGGTCGAGTTCGGAGCCCAACAAGTGAGCGAGACCGAGCGCCGCATCAGCGGCGACTTCGTCGGCTCCCGTCCGCCCCGCCCCGTAGTAGGCCTCTTCGAGCATCTTCCGGGCGGCCTCGTAGTCCGCCAACTCGGTTTGGGTGCGGCCGACTTCGAGCTTGGCGTGGGCAACCAGAGCAGGCCAATCGAGCGCTTCGGCCGTAGCCAAGACCGCTTCTGCTTCGCTCAATGCTCCCGACAGGTCCAGCATCGTACGGCGGGTCCGAACGGCCGCCAACCGCTCGCGTATTTGTTGGACCTCTCGGCGCTCTGTTTCACCGTCGGGCAGTTTCAGCGACTGCGACAACCACGCGTGGTCGCTGCATGGGTCGAGCCGCGACAACTGGCCGATCGACTCGATCGCGCGACTATGAGTCTCGGCGTTGCCTTGGGTGAGCCGCTCGGCAAGCGCCACGAACTCGGCCTTCCTTTCGTCCAGGCACAGTCCGGAGCGCAGCGCTTGCTGGGACGAAATCGTACGCTCGACTCGCTCGGCGCGACACGGTGCGAGCTTCGCGGCCGACCATCGGTCGACGTAGTCGTCCAGCCCTTTGATGGTCCTCGTTTCGGTGTCATACGCGAGCTCGGACCCCGCCGCAGTCATCGTCTCGGAGACCGACTGTCTCTGGCCGTCCCACCATCGAGCCAGTGTCTGCGAGCCCTCCAGACATGCCGTTTCACGCAGCCGCGTTTGTATCGGGCTGATGGCCAGCAATCCAACGGCGGCGACGCCCCCGACCGCCAGAGCGCGCTTCCGTCGCCGCCTGGCCGCGGGATCGACCGACAACGCAGCCAACATCTCCGTCATGGATCCAAAACGCTCTCGTGGATCGGTGGCCAAGCAACGGACCACGATGCGGTGAAGCTCGGCCGGCACGTCGCGCCCCGTCGGTGGCGCGTCCGCGTTCCCGTTGACCACGGCCTCGCGCAGGACCTCCAGTTCGTCGGCGCGAAACGGACGTTCCCCGTACAACGCCTCGTGCAGCGCGACGGCGAAGCTGTATTGATCGCTCCGCGCATCGGCTTGTCGCCCTTGCCACTGCTCAGGCGCGGCATAGGCGGGCGTGCCCACGAATCCATCACCATCTCGAAGCGTCTGCAGTACGTCGGCGCCCGCAGCGATAGAGGCCACCTGGACCGCGGTCGAGGCCAAGCCGAGGTCGGTGATGAAGGTCCGACCATCCTCGGCGATGAGCACGTTGGCCGGCTTGAAGTCGCGGTGAACGAGGCCCGCCTGATGAGCCGCCTCGAGCCCACGCCCTGCAGCAACGAAGACCTCGACGACCTCGCGCCATGTGCGCTGCCGTTGGCCGAGCCACTGGCTCAGCGTTGCGCCGCGGACGAGTGCCATGGCCAGGAACAGCCGGTCGCCGCCTGCCAAGGTCCCCGCATCGTGCACCGCAACGACGTTGGGGTGCGAGAGCTTCGCCATGGCCCGAGCTTCACGGAGCAGGACCCGGCTCTGGTCTCGGCCGCCGGGCTTGAGCAGCTTGAGGGCGACGCGGCGATCCAGGGTCGAGTCGTAGGCAGCATGGACGACGCCCATTGCGCCCTCGCCAAGGGGTTCGAGCACGGTGTAGCGGCCGAAGGTTTCGCCAGGCTCCAACGTCATCGCCGGCCTATCGGAGACCCCCGCGGTCATCGACTCGAAACAGCCCGGACAGCGATCGATGTGTGTCTCAAGCTCGACGCGGCGGGCCTCGTCGAGCAGGCCATCGGCGAAATCGAGCAACTCCAGCGCGTCCGGGCATTCCAAGGAGACTGGCATTTGATTCGCTCGTCGAGGCTACGTTGCAGTGCGGGCACCGTCAAAGACCGGCGGGCAGTGGCCGCTGCGTCGGCTCTTCAACCCGCCGGGCAGGAAATGTTGCATCCACCGAGCCCTTGATTCAGCTCTTGCGCTAGCAACATCGAAGCACGAGCCGGTTGGGGGGGCATGAGAATCTCATGCCCGCTCTACTTCGCAGCCATGGCACTTGGGTGTCAGAGCGCCGTGGTCACGCCGACACCACTCGATAGTCAGGGATCCGGGACCGGAACTGGGCCATCGGATGATCCGGTGGAGAGCGACGGCAGACCTCACGCAACCGGCAGTTCCACGAGTGCCGCCGAGAGCAGCGGCGAGGGAGCCACGGGCGGCTCTACTGGAGATGACAGCACGGGCTCGGACGACGCGGGGAGCGGTGCCGTGGCGCAGTGCGGCAATGGCCAGGTCGAGGGCCTCGAGGTCTGCGACGACGGCAACCTCAACGACGGTGACGATTGCACCGCCGACTGCGAAGCGGGCAGCGCTTGGCACATCATCGACCCCGAGTTCAGCGCGTATCAGCGAGTCGCCATTGCCAGTGATGACGCGGTCTTCGTCTTGGCCCACCGCGAGCTGCATGGCGGAGCGCTGTCGCTGCAGCGCGTCGACGCCGACGGTACACATCAGTGGACCCGTGATGTTGCCGTTCCCGCGGCGTGGCTCGCAACCGACCTCATCGTCGACACTGCTGGCAACGCCCTGGTGTTGGCCAACGGCGGCAGCCAAGCCGCCGTGGTGACGCGATGGAATGCTCTCGGTGAGGTCGATTGGCAATGGGAGGTGGACAGCGAGGCCAGACGAATGGCCGCCGCCAGCGAGTCCTCGTTCTACCTGCTGCGCCAGCCTTCGATCGGTGGCCAGATCACCGTCGAGCGTCGCGACCACACGGGACTCTTCACCGGGAGCCGACGTCTCCTGTGGGCGGACGACGAGTTCGGTGGCTTCTATGGGGCGTCGGTCGTCGATGACGGCTACGGGCGGGTGGTCGTAACCGGTCGACGAAACGCCCCGGTGGGATTCGTTGCCTGGACCGACTGGAATGAGCCCCCCGACGATCCGGCGCTGGAGTTCCAGGTGATCAACCACGATGATGTGTTGGTCATCACTTACGCCGAGGCCCACCCGGACGGTTCTGTCGTCGTCGCCGCAACGCCCGGATGGGCCCGCTGTTACCACGCCGCCGTCGAGGTCGACTGTTGGTTGGCCGACGACGCTCCCGCAATCATGGACCACATGACGATCGGACCCAGTGGAGAGATGGCGCTCGCCGGCGACACAGGCCTGGTTCGCTACGACAGCGCCGGCACCCACACCGGCACGTTGGTTCCGTCGGGAGTCGACCTCGCTGTGGTGCGCGACCTCGCCATCGACTCGAACGGAAGCGTCTTGGCCGTCGGCAGGACTTCGGCACTCGAAGCCGTGCTCGTCAAGACGACCTGGAACCAGCACGAGTAGCCGGCCTTCGAAACCCTCAAGCTACATTTCGATCCCAAGAGCGTCGAGGTGCGAGAGCACCGTCGTCCGTGGCTTGTGCCCCTCACTGAGGCGCACCCGTCCAAACTCGCGCTACAGCTGCGTTTAGGCGAAATGAAGTGGGAAAACGCAGGGGCGCAGGAGTACGGCGGGCCGCCAGCGAGCGCGGTCGTTGCGTAGCGGGCGGCCGGGGGTGGATTGAGGCAGAGGGAAGGCACCGGCGGCCAAAAGCGGGCCCGAAGCAGGGCGCGGAGGCACGGGGGCCGAAATCCAGGCGGGGCCGAGCAGCACGAGTTGTCCGCCCGCAGGCCGACGCGGCGGTGGCGGAGCAGCATGAAGCTCGGCGGCGATGTCCTCGGGGGTGGTGACGAACCGAGTCACCTTGATGGGCCCGCTACAGCGGGCGCACACCGAGATGTCAAGCCCAGGAGGGCCACCAGTGGGCGAGGTCGTCGCGGCCGATCAGCGCGCCCAGGCCATCGTTCTCGCGGCGGTACAGCGCCGAGAGCGATTCCCGGGCCGCTGGATCCATCGGCGGGTACTTCCGCTGCGGCCGAACGCTGTCGAGCACGCGATTGGCCCTACGGGCCAGCGAGGAACTCCACAGACGGTCCCGCCACGGACCCGCCAGGATACGGGCGGTCCCGCCGGGCTCGGGGAGGAGGCCGCGGTAGCTCTTCTTCACCAGGAAGGGAACGGTGCGGTTGATCCACAGCCGGGTCTCGAGATTTCGAGGGACCCTCGCGACGTTGTAGCGCTCGCGTTCGAGTGCTGAGCTCGGCGGGGGCGCCAGCCCGAGAAAGCTGCAGACCTCACCGGAGACTCGTTTGAGATTCTTGGAGAACTCTTCGAACACGAGAACGCGGACCCGGTTGGACCCGAGGGCTTCGTGGTAGCGCCGAATCTGTGCTCGGTAGCAGCCGCGTTGTACGATCAGCGAGTCGCGATCGCCGGCCACGTCTTCGAAGGACCGGCTGCATCGACCCCGTGAGACGTCGTGCCAGTAGTGGGAGTACGCGCGGGACACCGGGTCTCGAAGCAGCGCGACGACCTTCACCTCCGGGCACAGCCGGGCGATGCGCTCCGGGGCGAGCATCGAGGGCAGGTAGCTCGTGGAGTCCTCGCCGCGAAGTTGGCCGGGTGCCGCGCCCTCGAAGAACCGGGCGTACCAGGCCTCGTAGCTCGGGAAGTCGGCGTCGAAGTCCCGAACCGCGCCACCAGGAAGCACGAAATCCGGGTGCTGGACGGGGTCGTCGATGTCGAAGAAGAAGATCTCTCGGTCCGGGATGAACACGTCAGGGTGAGCGCCAAGGATGCCGTGCAGCGTGCTCGTCCCCGACTTCTGGGCGCCCACGACGATGAAGTGAGGCGGCTTCGAGAGCTCGGCAGAGGCCATCGTGCCCGATTGTGCGGCTGCGCTCACAGGGAGGCAACTGGTGTAGCCTCGCGCCGCAGCCATGCGGATCCTGGTCGTCGCCACCGACATCGTCTTGCCCGGTCGTCACGGAGGGTCCACTCATGTTCGGGAGCTGGTCGATCACCTCGGCAAGCATGGTGAGACGCTGCTCCTCGCCAGCCGCGGATCGTCCGGTTCTGGCATCGCTCCAGTGGGCCGACCGATGCGGCGCTTCCCAGCCACGATGCGCCACCTCGACGCGGTGCGCACGTTTCTCGATGCAGGGCCCGCGGTCGACGAGTTTCGACCCGACGTGATCTACGAACGTTGCACCTCGTACGGATGCGGCGCCATGTTGGCTCGCGAACGCGGCCTGCCACTGTTGTTGATGGTGCTCGACCGTCGCTATAGCTGGCTCTCCCTCAAGCAGGCGAGCCGGATCGTCGCGACCGACCCCAGCGCGGTGGTGCCCGCCTCGGTTCGACACAAAGCGGTCAAGGTCAGTTGGGGTGCAAACGAAGGCCGCTTCCACCCGGGCATCGATGGACGCCTGGCACGAGAGCGCTACAGCCTCGGCGAAGGCTTCGTCGTTGGCTACGCGGGAACCTTCCGCCCATGGCACGGCGTGGATGTGCTCGTTCGCGCCATCGGTCGAGGACCCGATGAGAACGTTCGAGTTCTTCTGATCGGCGACGGCCCCGGACGAGCCGACATCGAATCGAAGGTCAAGGCAGCGGGGCTCGAGAGTCGCTTCGTGTTCACGGGGGCCGTCGATTACGCGGAGGTGCCCGAACTCTTGGCTGCCGCGGACGTCTGCGTTGCACCCTTCGAGCCCCGGTTTCACAAAGGCTCTCGCGGTTCTGGGTTTGTGCTCGATCCGCTCAAGGTGTTCGAGTATCTGGCGCTGGGCAAGCCAACGATCACCGTCCGGGAGCCCAACATCGCCGCCCTGTTCACCGACGGCGAGGACTTGCTGCTCACCACGCCGGGCTCGGATGCCGAACTCGCCGAGGCGATCGTGCGATTCGAGCAGGACCGAGACTTTGCGGTGTCGACAGCCGAGAAGGGTCGCACCAAGGTCTTGGCCAACCATACGTGGGGGGCGCATGCCCAACAGCTCGCTGGGTTGTTCGGCGAAATGCTCGAGGAGCGGTGACGTGAACCGACGGCAACTCCTTCGAGCGTCGGCCACGTGGGTGGGCCTGAGCATGGTCGGATGTCGGGCTCGCCGCCCGTCGGACCCCATCCCTCACCACGACCTGCTCTCACTCGAATCCTCGGTGTTGGGCGAGCGGAGGAACGTGACGGTCTGGCAACCGGACCTGGACCCGGGCGTCGCGCTCCCCGTGCTCTACATGCCCGATGGCGGCGTTCGCGAGGACTTCCCCCACGTCGCGAACACGGTCGCGACATTGATCTCCCAGGGAGCCTTGCCACCGGTGCGGTTGGTGGGCATCGAGAATACAGACCGGCAGCGCGACCTCACCGGGCCCACGGGGGTTCCGAAGGACCGAGAGATGCTTCCGTCCAACGGTGGGTCGGCGGCATTTCGCAGCTTCGTGCGGGATGAACTCATCGGGCACATCGAGTCCCGCTACGCCTGCGACGATCGGCGCGCCATCATGGGAGAGAGCCTGGCTGGGCTGTTTGTGGTGGAGACGTTCTTCGACGAGCCGGGGCTGTTCGACGCCCACATCGCGTTCAGTCCGAGCTTGTGGTGGAACGGCGGGGCGCTCCCTCGTGAGGCTCAGCGGCGCCTGCGCAATCATCCCGGTGGAGTGTTGTTCCTGGCCTCTGCGAACGAGACCGACATCGTCTCGCAGGTGGCTTCGCTCGCTCGGTCGCTGGAGAGAGCCGCTCGTTCGGACATTCGGTGGACCCACGAACCCCGGCCGGACTTGCGCCACTGGACGATCTTTCGGGCGCTCAAAGAGGCTGCGCTGACCTGGGCGCTGGGTCCATGGCACGCGTAGTCTTCAGGAGTCTCGTATGAATGGGCTCGCCCTCGCCATCGCCGTCGCCACCACGGGCACCGGTCCTCGTGTTCACCTCGAGGTCGAGCGAGGCCCGGACGCGGTGGTCTTGGTCGCACGGGAGGCTCAGCGCAACGAGGTTCGAGGGCTGCGTAGGGTGCAGGCTCAGGCGGTCTGTACAGCGCCTTGTGACGCGGTGGTGGACCCCGAGGCTCCTGGTTTCTTCGTGGCGGGCAAGGACGTCCTACCCTCCTCGACGTTTCACCTCCCGCCGACTGGGGACGTGACGGTGCGGATTCGGGCGGGTCGACGGTCCGCGTTTCTCACCGGCTGGACGCTCGCTGGGATCGGAGCTCCGGCCCTGATCACCGGGGCCACGATGATGACGTTGGCCGACGATGAAACGGACCGCCTCCGCGTGGGTGCTGCGGTGGCTGGCGTCGGGGTGGTGATGGTCGTCACCGGCGCCATTCTGATCGCGACCGGCCGCACCAAGCTCCGGTTCGAGCCTGCCGCGGGACGCTGAGCTTGTGGGGGGTCTGGCACCAGGCTCCGTAGCGGGGCGCAACGGCGGGGAAGGAGCTTCGGCCCCCTCCCCGAACGCCTGACCTACTCGCTCTGTGGAGCGTCCGACTCGTCGTCTTCGGAAGAAGCGTCTGCCGCTTCGCCTTGGTCGTCCACAGCGGCGTCGCCTTCGGCCAAGGCGGGTTGACCCTCGGCCTGCGCGCCGTCCTCGCCCGCGTCGTCCTCGTCGTCCGGGTCCACGATGCGAGCCACAGCCACGACCTTCTCGTTGTCGTCGGTGTGGATGATGCGAACCCCTTGGGTGTTGCGACCCAGCTCGCTGACGCCGCTGACGGGAGTCCGGATGACCTTGCCGCCGTCGGTGACGAGCATGAGCTGGAAGTCGTCCTGAACCATCAGGTTGCTGACGACGGGGCCGTTGCGGTCGGTGACCTTGATCGTGATCAGGCCTTTGCCCGCGCGGCTCTGGCTACGGTAGTCGCTGATCGCGGTCCGCTTGCCGTAGCCATTGGCGCAGATGGTCAGGATCTGCCACACGTCGTCCTCAGCCGGGTCGTGGCTGTTCATGGCGACGACCGCGTCATCGTCCTTGAGCGCCATGCCTCGGACGCCTCGTGCGTTGCGACCCATCTGGCGTAGGTCGGTCTCGTTGAACCGGATCGCCATGCCCCCAGCGCTGCTGAGCAACAGGTGCTTCTTGCCATCGGTGAAGCGAATCGCGATGAGCTTGTCGCCCTCGTCGATGCTCACCGCGATCAGACCGGTGGTCCGGATGTTGGCGAACTCGTTGATGCTCGTTCGCTTGACGTACCCGCGCGCGGTCGCAGTGACGATGTTGTACTCGTCGCTGATCGCGTCCTCGCGGTACGTGACCATCTCGAGGACGCGCTCGTCGTCCTTGAGGTCCAAGAAGTTGACGAGCGCCTTACCGGGCGCGTCGCGGCGACCTTTGGGGAGCTCGAACACTCGCTTGCGGAACACGCGGCCGGTGTTGGTGAACAACAGCACGAACTCGTGCGCGGTCGCCTCGAAGATCGAGGTGACGAAGTCTTCGTCGTCTCGGCCTTTGCCGCCCTTGACACCTTTGCCACCCCGGGCCTGGACTCGGTACTCCTCGCTGGGGAGGCGCTTGATGTAGCCGTTGTTGGTGAGCATGACGACCATCGAGTCATCCGCGACCAAGTCAATCGCTTCGATCTCCCCCTCGGCTTCACACAGCTCGCTGCGACGCGAGCCCTTGTTGTTGGGGCCGCCGTTGCCGGAGTCCACACCTTCGGGGTCGCCGTACTCGTGACGGATGTGGAGCAGCTCGGTGCGGATGACCCTCATCAGCTCCTCGCGGCTCCCGAGGATGGCTTCGAGCCTGGCGATCTCTTCGGAGAGTTCGCGGAACTCGGCCTCGATCTTCTCGCGCTCGAGGCCGGTCAGTCGCTGCAGCCGCATCTCGAGGATGGCTTTCGCCTGACGCTCGTTGAGGTGGTACGGCCGTCCGCGTGCGGCCTCGACCTCTTCGGCAGGGCGGTCGCAGCGTTCGAGGAACGACGCGAAGCCCTCCAGGGGCTCCGCCATGAGGCCGGCCTTCGCGACGTCTGGGTCGCGCGACCCTCGGATGATCTGGATGACGCGATCGATCGCGTCCACGGAGACGCCAAGGCCCTCGACGATCTCGCGTCGTTCCATCGCCTTGCGGAGCTCGTAGCGGGTGCGCCGCGTGATGACCGTCCGCCGGTGGTCGATGAAGTGGACGAGACAATCCTTGAGGTTGAGGAGCTGCGGGCGCCCAGCGGCGATGGCGATCATGTTGACCCCGAAGGAGGTCTGCAGGTCGCTCATCTTGTACAGGCGGTTGAGCACCACCTGTGCGGCCGCGTCACGCTTGATCTGAATCCAGATCCGCATGCCGGTGCGGTCGCTGTAATCCTGAATGTCGCTGATGCCCTCGATTCGCTTTTCTCGAACGAGGTTCGCGATGCGTTCGATGAGCCGGGTCTTGTTGACCTGGTAGGGGATCTCGGTGATGACGATGGACTCGCGGCCCTTCTTGTCCTCCTCGATCTCGCACAGGGCCCGCACCATGATGCTGCCGCGTCCGCTGGCGTAGGCCGACTGGATGCCTGCCTTGCCGATGATTTGGCCACCGGTCGGGAAGTCGGGGCCCTTCACGTGTTCCATGAGCCCCCGGATGTCGATGTCCGGGTCGTCGATCAGCGCCATACAGGCGTCGATCAGCTCGGTGAGGTTGTGCGGCGGGATGTTGGTCGCCATGCCGACGGCGATACCGACCGCTCCGTTGAGGAGCAGGTTGGGCGCTTTGGTGGGCAACACCCCGGGCTCGAGTTCCTTCTCGTCGTAGTTCGGAACCCAGTCGACCGTTTCTTTGTCGATGTCAGCGAGAAGCTCGGAGGCGAGCTTCTTCATCCGGACCTCGGTGTAACGCATGGCGGCTGCGGAGTCGCCGTCGACACTTCCGAAGTTGCCCTGGCCGTCGACCAGCGGATAACGCATCGCAAAATCCTGCGCGAGACGAACCAACGCGTCGTACACCGCAGAGTCGCCGTGCGGGTGATACTTGCCGATCACATCGCCGACGACGCGGGCGGATTTCTTGTGCGGCTGCGAGTGCGTGTTTCGCAGCATGTGCATCGCGTAGAGGATGCGTCGGTGCACGGGCTTGAGGCCGTCGCGCACATCGGGAAGCGCTCGCGAAATGATGACGCTCATGGCGTAGTCCAAGAAGGAGCTACGCATCTCGTCTTCAATGTTCAGCGCGGTTTTTTGGTCACCTGACATGCAGATTCCGAACGCGCACTGTACCCGCTGCGCAGGCGGGATATAACCCCGTCAAAGGGCTCAGTTCTGCCGTTTTCGCGGGAATGAGGAGATCTTCCCGGGCCCCACCAGAACCAGGCCCGGGCCGGTGCGACGCGCTCATGGCGGACGAGCCATGTGGAGCCGTTCCCGGACACCCCATCCTGCCCCTTGGGGTCGGGGAGGGGAGCGTGAAACGAGCGCTCCATGTGGCCGGAAAAACCGTCCCAGCTCGGCTGCGGAGGGGTTGTTTTTCGACACCTCTGCGCGCTGAGGCAGGGGGTTCTCGACACCTCGGTCGGGGCTGTGACCGTCGGCCTGACGCCGCCGGAATCCATTGCCCGCGGGGCTGCGTCGCTGGAGTTCGGGACCGGATGCATCGCGCAGCGCACAGGTTGATCTCGCGCACCCAACCGGGGCCCCGCTGAAATCTTTGTGGTGCCAGCACGGACTCACACAGCGTGATCGACTTTCAACCGAACTCCGTCGTTCCAACTGCGAAGTTTGATTCCCACCGCGCAATCCGATGCGCACGCCGAACCCTCCGGCGATACGACGACTTGGTCGAACGTGCCAGCCAACGCGCGCCTGTGAGAGGCCGGAGCCGCTTGCTGTGCGCCGCGCTTGGGGTCCTCGCCCAAGACGCCGGGCATGCCCTGGGCGCGTCCTCGTCGCTGCCGGCTGTGGCTGAGGCGGCGGCACTTCTCTCCCTGTTGACGAAGGTGGACGACGAGGTGATCGACGGCGCCGCGTTTCACGGTGGCCCTCTTCGCCAAGGAGGCCATCGAGCGTTGCGCCGGAAGGTGCGCAGCTACCTGGCGCCAAGTCTGGAGTCGGTCAGGACGAGACGGCCGGCGTGCCCAGATGCACGTTGCGAGCTGGCCGCCGAGGTGGGCCGACAGCTGCACGCGCTCTCGGCCACGCCCGATCGGCTCGACCGGTTGCATGGTGTGATCGCGGCCGGTTGGGAGACGCAGGTTCGTGCGGTCGACATGCTCAGCCGGCACCCCGCGGAGAGTTCGTTGTCGGAGGTGGCCCATCTCACGGCGGCGATCAGTGGGGACTGGTTGCTGATGATCACGATGGTGGGCGGGCTTCCAGCCGACGCACGCCGCGAGCTGTCGGACGCCGAGATGGAGGCGTTCACCCCGTGGGGCTGGCACATACAGCGTGCGGATGCGTTGGCGGACTTCGTGAAGGACGCGGGGGAGGGCCTGACCAACAGCTGGGCTGGGCGGGTGTGTTTCGAACGTTGGGGCGACGCGTATGTGCGGGCACTGGTCCGGGGTGATGTCGCGACGCTGGACTCGATGCTGGATGTTTGTGCGTCCGCCTGCCTCGCCAAGCCGCAAGCGTTACACGACGCGGCGAGAGTTCTTGAACCGCTGGGAGGGGTCGCGGCGGCACTCACGTGGATCCAGGCCATGCTCGTTGGGCGCTGGCAGGTCCGCCGGAAGGAGGCCCGCTGATGTTTGGCACGCTCGAGCCGCCTCGCTGCGGGGCGTTGCCGGTCGTCCAGCAGTCGTATCGTCGGTTCTACTGCGGGACATGCCAGGGACTGGGCGCACACTTCGGGCTCGCGCGTCGGGCGTTGCTCAGCCACGACGCGGTGTTCATGGCCATGGTTGCCGACGCGGTTCAGGCTCGCGCGGCGGCGCCGAGTCGTTGTCGATGTCCCATGATGCCGACGGTCTTTCGAGCCACGCTCGCACCGGATAGCGTGGCCATGCGATATGCCGCGGCGCTGCAGATGCTGCTGGCTGACCAGTGGCTTGCCGACCGTGGTGCGGATGGCCAGTGGGCGGCACGCGTAGTGCGGCCGTGGTTTAGTGATGGGCCCGCGCGCCGCGCTGGGGCGCACCTGGCCGAGCTCGGGGTGGAACTTCCGGCGCTGAGGGGGTTCGAGGCGCGTCAGAGCGCCGTCGAACGAGGGGGCGGGGTGCCTCGGCCCGAGGTGGCAGCCGCGCCCACGGCCACTGTTCTCGCGATGGCGTTTGAGGCCGCGGCCAATCTACCCGGGACGGCGCAAGCGTTTCTGACGGCGGGCGCTCAGGAGGGGTTGGCCGAGTTGGGCGTCTCGATTGGGACTGCGATCTACCTGCTCGATGCGCTCGAGGACCTCGAGGCGGATGCGAGAACCCGAGACTTCAACCCGTGTCTGGACCAGGATGGGGACCCCTGTCCGGGTCGCACGCAGGAGGCAATCATGGCGCTTCGCGGTGCTTGTGATGCCGCCAACGATGCGTGCGTACAGCTGCCCTGGACTCGCCACCAAGCCGTGCTCGTCGCCGTTGTGCGTCGCTTCAGCGCCCGGTGCGAGGCTGCGGTTTCGAAGGCCAAGGCCGTGCTGGCGGCGCGGTCGAACGCCTTGGTACTCGCACGGGTTCTCACCCCAAGCCAGAGGATATGGGTTCGAGCCGTGTCCGCAGCCAGCATGACTTGGGCGTGGGGAGTGTCGTGGCTCGTCTACGCCGCACCCGCCGGACCGGACACGTTTGAGCCTGATGTTGGTTCGCCGGGCGGCGATGACTTCGGGGCGGAGCTCGGCCCCGATGTGGGAACCGACCCTGGGTCAACGGGCGAAGCGGGTCTGGACGAACCGCAACCGGGATGCAGCGCATGCGACGACTGCGGACCACAGTGCGAAAAGGGGTGCGGAGGCTGCTTCACCGGATGCGGCTCAGGCTTCGCCGACTGCGTGGGGTCATGCGGTGAATGTGCGGCATGCCCGAGCGCTTGTGGGCGCGGGACAGACGACTGCTGTGGTCGCTGCGGTCAGGGGTGCGGCGACTGTGCGCAGTGCACCCAGGGATGCGACGCATGCGGCGAGAGCTGCAACGGATGCGGACAGGGTTGCGACGGGTGCGGGCAGGGCTGTAGCGGCTGTGGCCAGGGGTGCGGGCAGGGTTGCAACGGTTGTGGCCAGGGCTGCTGAGGCTGTACTCGTCACACAGAACGTCACGGATCTGGTGCGGGTATCGCACGACCGGGGCCGCTCGGAGCCACGGGCTCGGAGCGACCCCCTCGCGAGATCAGTCGGCGCGCTGGCTCAGCAGGCCAAGCCTTCATCGCGTTGCGCAGCCCGACGGTATGCGTACGCTCCCAGGATGAGGATGCCGCCGACAGCGATGAAGCTGAGGCCTCGCACCGGAAGTGCAGCGCTTGCCGTGTCGACGACCGCCAGCTTCGCCGCACCCAAGCAGATGCCCGTGAGTCCGACGTGGCGCCACAGCTTGTGCTCGAATCGGAGTCCCGCAACGACGAGCCCCAGGCCGATGGCGGCAAGCACCACCGTCATGACCACGAAGGCGTGGCCAGGGACAACGACCCCGAGTCCACGGAACATCAACAGGCCCGCGTGGCCAGCGACGAGCAACCCCGTCCCCTCGTAGGCGTCGTTCTTTCCGTGGACGGCTCGGCCCCGGATCAGGAGCACGCCGCCGGCGAGTGCGAGCGCGAGGATGCCGATGGACTCAGGACCGGCCACAGCGGTTTCCCCGAACATCAGGACGCTCGCACCCAGGGTCACGAACAGAGCTCTTGCCGCCAGCGGGAAACCGGTTGCGGGGGCGAGCACACCTCGAGCCATGATGAAGGCGAACGGCAACAGCCCGAGCATGTAGCGGCCGTGCATCGTGTCCGGACCGGCGACGTAGACCATGGCGACATGCAGCAGTACGCCAACCCACACGAATCCCGGGCGTACAGCGCCTTGTCGCGAGGCCCATAGCCCGGCGGCTACGAGCATCAGCGCTGTCACCGTGGCGGCGCCCAGTGCCCACGGCTGTGTCGCGAACACCAACGCGTAGCCTCCGGCACACATCGCCGGCAGGAGGGCCCACGACAGATAGCGTTCGCGGCCCGACCACGCCACAACGAGAGCGATCACCAGCATCGTCCACCAGCCGAGCATCGCGGCCACCCCTCCGACCATCAAACCGCCAGCACAGGCCATCACCCAACCCAGGCCCAGCGTTGTCCGGTGCAAAGCTTCGTTGCGCCGCGTCATGAACACGCCGAACGCGAGGTGCCATGCCGCGAGAAGCAGCGTCGCCATTCGCAGCGACGGCAGGTGTTCACCAAACGCCCAGCCCGCAGCAGCCCAAGCGGTCAAACCCCCCGCGAGCACCCGCGCGACAGCCAGTCCTGTGTCGCGCGTACTGGCGGCCTGCAACGCGACGCGCCACGTGGACGCAGCGCCAGCGAGGACCAGCAGCCCCACGCTCATCATGAACCCCAGCGATGTTGTTGCATCGAGATGAGTCGCGCCCCAGCCCATCAGCAGCGCCCAGGTTCCCAGCAGACCCAGGGTCGGAAGCTCCGGCCAGCCGCGACGCACATCCAGGACGGCGAAGGCCGCCAAGACGCAGGTTTGATAGAGCATCAGCTCGCCCAGCTGCCCTTCGCCCGTAGATGTGAGCACGGGCGTCGCACAGGCCGCGAGCCCGGCCAGTCCCGCCATCCATCGCAACCGAAGGTGATCGGCGAGCAGCAGGCACACGAGCACCGCGACGACGAGGGCGGCAAACGCAACCCCTGCCGACGCGAGGCCGTAGACATGACGCGCGACGAGCCACGTCGAGCACCATGCGCCCAGGCCTGCGCCACCCAGGGCACCCGCGACCTCGGGCTGACCGCGCTTGGCCAGGGGCCATGTTGCGGCCGTCAGCAAGACCGACGCCGCGCCGCCCAGCAGCAGCTTGTGGCTGGTGTCGATCCATCCCTGCTCCAACACGTGCCACGCGAAGAAGACCAACCCCAACAACAACGCGACACCGCCGGCGATCGCCAGCGGCCACACCGGCGATTCTCGAGGCGGGGTCGGACCGGGCAGCACCTCCGCGGGCCCCGAGTCGGGCGAAGGTGTCGGGGGATTCGCATGAGTCCAATCATCAACCATGCCCGCACAACGCGATGGAGCGGTTTCCTCTTTCCTGTGCAGCCGAGTGCGCACGGGCGAACGGGCCTGCCGATGGCTGTGAACGGCGACTGGACCCCCGGTTGCATGGGGCCTGGGACCTCGTTGTCCCCGATCACAGGGGGTCGGCGCGCACGGAGTTTCGCTCCCCGGGGGTACGTCTACTCCGGCTTACGATACACGTGGAAGAAGTTCTCCTCCAACAGCTCCGGCGCGCGCTCGAACACAAACCCGGCCGCCTCAAACTCGGCCTGGAACTCCGCCGGGCTGGCTCGCACGTGCTCGAGGACCCACTTCTTCGATGTGCCTTCTTCGGCGATGAAGTCGATCACCGCCAACCGACCGCCCGGCTTGAGTGCGGCGTACAGGCTGGCGAGATAGGTGCGCGGGTACTCGACGTGGTGGAAGACGTCGCACATGAAGATGATGTCGACGGTGCCCTCGTCGAGGTTTGCGGAGCGTTGTTCGGCCTTGACGAAGGTGACGTTGTCCACGCCGGCCTTCTTCGCCTTGTTGCGGACGTGGTCGAGGAAGTAGTCCTGCACGTCGACCCCGAACACGGTGCCGGTCTTCCCTACGGCGTCGGCGAACGCGAGTGTGTATAGGCCACTGCCCACGCCGACGTCGGCCACGGACGAACCGGGCTCGATCTGAAGGGCTTCGAGCACGGCGGCTTGGCGATCGTGGACCTCCCGGCCCTTTCGTTCGAATCGCTTCTCCCAATCGGTGGCGTCCGCGCCCTCGTACTTCTTGTTGATTCGGACCGCGACGGGGTTGGGGGTCTCCGGCTCGGCCGCAGGCTCGGGCTGAACGGGCGCGGGAGCGGGCTCGGACTCCTGCGGCGTTTCGGCGGGAGCGACGGTGGCCGGCGGTGCGGGGGGCTCCGACTCAGGCATCGGCGCCGACGTGCAGCTGGAGAGAACGAGGAGGACTGCGGCTGCTCTCATCGCCGCGATCATAGAGGGGGGTTACAGATCGGGTCATTGCCCCCTTCCCAATCTGGGGAGCTCATGGGCCATTCTTCCACCGCGCGCATTCGCGCGCGTAGCCATGGCTATGAAATTAGAGGTGAAAACCCGCAGGCGCTCCACATGCGCAAGTCGGTACGAACCTTGGATTAGTCCCCGGCGTGCGACGGGCAAAACAGGCCGCGATGCTGCTGACGATGGCCACCGCGATGGGCTGGTCGGCCCCCTCGGCGGACGCCCGTGCATCGCGCGCAGTCGAGGTCGAAGCGGTCGAGACGGCACCGCTCGCCATGCCGACCGTCGCCGTGCTCAGCACCGGCGATACCCGAGTTACGGGCGGTGAGTGGCGCTACATCCCCTCGCGTCGTTGAGAACCTGCCGTCCGCCGGGCTGACTTCAAGCTCACGAAGGTTCGTCCCACCGAGGGTTGTCGCCCGAACCCACGCTCGGTACTTCGGCTCTGCGAAGGTTCCCCCCTTCTTCGCTTCTGCCGATGAAACAACTCAAGCTCCTCCTGTGCTTGCCTGCACTGCTCGCCCTTTCCGCCTGTGACGAGGCGCCGCTGGACGAAGCCCGTCTCGCTGCTGCCGTCGCCAATGAGGACCGCGCCGCCGGATCGTGTTCTCCCGATGCATGCGGAGACTACATTCCTGCCAACAGCTGTCAGTGCGACGCCGCCTGCGTCGACTACGGGGACTGCTGCGACGACGTCGATGCCGTGTGCAACGACGCCCCCGATGTTCCGGTGGACGAGTGCCAGAGCAACGATGAATGCCCCGAGTTCTGCGGGTGGAACGACGACAACCTCCGCGTCTGCAAGCCGTGGGCGCAGGTCGGCGAGAGCTGCGAAGGGTTCGTGCTTCCTGCGTTCCGCGCCACCTGTGCGCCAGGCCTCGAGTGCGAGTTCTCCGAGCCCACGTTCGATGTCCCCGGTGTTTGCATCGACCCCGACGACGGCGGCGAGGAGCCTGCGTTCTGCGGCGGCATCGCAGGGATCCAGTGTCCGCTCGGAGAGCACTGTGAACTCGACGGCAACTACCCGGACGCGGGCGGCTCGTGTAACCCGGGCTCCGCGAATGGCGGCGTCTGTGGAGGCATCGCCGGCTTCGCTTGCATCGAGGGCCTCGAGTGCGTCATCGAGAGTCCCTTCCCGGACGCCGATGGTCTGTGTATGGAGCCGTGCGTCCCCGCGGGTTGTAGTGGACAGGTCTGCGCGCTCGAGAGTGAAGCGCCGGGCGTGATCACGACCTGCGAGGCCTTGCCCGAGTACATTTGCTTCGGCGAGACCACATGCGGTCACCACGGTGCCGACGGTGCTTGCGGCTGGGACGAGACCGATGCGTATCTCGAGTGCCTCGCTGGCTTCGACGAGCCGGTGGAGCCGGCCGCCGATTCCTGCGAGGGGCATTGCGACGACCAAGCCGAGGCGGGCTGCTACTGCGACGCCGTGTGCGAGTTCTGGGGCGACTGCTGCGACGACAAAGTCGCTGTCTGCGGCTAACGCAGCGTTGCGTGACGCCGCCGTGTGGGTCGTCGGACCCTGCGGCGGCGTTCGTAGTTCAGCCCGGCGAGAACTTCAGCGTCTGCTTGATGATGACCATGCCGCCGCCCTCGGGACTCGGGAAGCCCCAATGCTTGGCCTCTTCGAGCAGGCACTGGCGAAACAGTCGGTTTCCGAGCTTGTCGTGTCGGCTGGACACGGACTTGACTGCGCCGCGCTGGGAGATGGTCAGCACAAGCTGAATCGAGCCGGCGAGGGTTGGATCATCCGCGAGCTGAGTGGTGTAGCAGGCGAGTGTCTTCCTGCGGTGGAGCTTGAGGACCTTCGCCACGGACTTGCGGTCGAGCGACCCTGTGATCTGAGCTTTGAATGCGCTGACCGAGGGTTTCCCCGTCGACGGTTCCGGTTCCGGTTCCGGTTCTGGTTCTGGTTCTGGTTCTGGTTCCGGTTCCGGTTCCGGCTCCGGTTCCGGTTCTGGCTCCGGCTCCGGCTCCGGCTCCGGTGAGGTGTCCGAGGGGACGAGCTCTGGCTCTGGTGAGGTGTCCGAGGGGACGAGCTCTGGTTCTGGCGAGGTATCCGAGGGCTCGGGCTCGGGCTCGGGCTCGGGCTCGGGGACAGGCTCTGGCTCCGGCGACGTATCCTCCGGGACCGGCTCCGGCGCGTCGACCCGTGAGAGGTCGTCGGCACGAACACAGATCCGCGACCACCCGGACCCAAACTCGAAACAACGCTTGTCGCTCTTGCTGGTCGGCTCGCCCGCGAACACGTGGTGTGCTCGAACGGTACCGGCCGCCTCCATGTCGGGCCAGAACACCTCGGCGTCGGCGTCAACCTGCCATGCCCCTTCCGCGCTCGCAGGGTCCTCGGGCTTCGCGGGCGCTTCCGGGGGCGGCGCGGGGTCGGCCAGCCAGGCTTTCGAACCCGTCTCCGGGAGGCGGAGTTCGGCGCACGGCGTCCCGATGCCGACCAGCGTCTTGCCATCCTCCTCCTCCTTGCGCACGTGCACCGGGAGGCGAGGTGGCGATTGCGTCGTCAGGGCAAATGCCGACATGTCAACGGGGTCGTCGTTGAATCGTAGGGCTGCCTGGTCGAGGGGTCGCGCCGCGATGGCGTCGGGCAGGGGGAACAGCGGCCCTTGCTCGTACGCGCGACCGATCGCATCGGTCGGGATGTCGGCCCGAAACCCGAGTTGAGGAATGCGGGCGAGTTCGCCTTCGGTGGCCGGGGTACCGACGGGAATGCCGGTGGAGAGCATGGCCGAGCCACCGGCTTCATCACGGACGAGCGTACCGGACTGCAGCGTCGGGACCAGGTCGGTGCGTTGCACCCACAAGGCGACGTCGAAGTCGTGCAGGGGCGCCCAACTCCCCGCGCAGTGTTTTGCACCCTCCTGTGCAGTGAGCGGGCGGACACGAACCCAGCCACCGCGTGTTTCAGCGAGCTCGAACGCGGCGAAGCGACGCCCGAGCCTGGACTCGGTGTCGAAGCCGAGCGTGAGTGCGGGTGCTTCCGTCGACGGACGCCGGTGCATCGCGGTGTCGTGCTCGAGCACGACGAATCCTTGAAGCCCACCGCTGAGTTCAGCCGCGGCGTCCGTTGCTGCACCGATTTCGGTCGGGCTGGATTCGGCTCCGTCGATCCAGCCCTGTACGGTGTCGCAACCCGGCACGCTGCTGAGCGCAGCGAGGAGGACGACGTTACGAACGCTCACGGTCCGAGTATCCATTGCGGGGCCGGGCGCGCGCAAATGACCTCGCGCGTCGGCCTTGGGGGCCCCACAAGGGCTCGGGCGACCCATACGCCAGGCTCCGGCGGCGACGCGTCCCGGGTCTCACGCTCTGCGGTTTTCGACGGCGTCACGCACTCGGGCTGTCAAATCGTCGACCTCGAATGGCTTGTGAACGAGTTGCCCCTGCGACTCGAGAACACCGCGTTCGTTCAGGGCACGGTCGGCATGTCCAGACATGTACAGGGCAGGCACGTTTGGAAACAGGTCCCGGACGCGCTGCACAACCTCCGGACCGAGCATGCCGGGCATCATGACGTCGGCGAGGATGAGGTCGAGATGGTGCTCGCCTTCGAGGAGGCGCAGCGCCGCCGAGCCTCCTTCGGCCGCAAGCACTCGGTATCCCTCTCTGAGGAGAATGCGCTCGACAACGCGACGTACCGCCGGCTCATCCTCCACGACGAGAACCACACGGGCCGACGATTCGGAGGTCGATTCTTCCTCCTGTAGGTCGGCGTTCGCGGGCGCAGATGCCGAGACTCGCGGCAGCCGAACCTCGAATGTGCTTCCCTCTCCGGGCCGGCTCTGGGCGGTTATCGTGCCGCCTGCCTGCGCCACAATCCCGTAACACGTCGCGAGCCCCAGCCCGACGCCCTCGTGCGTGCCCTTCGTGGTGAAGAACGGCTCAAACACATGCTCGAGGGCTCCCGGTTCGATTGCAGGACCGTCGTCGCGAACCCGAAGCACGACCTCGTCCTTGTCGCCTGCCGAAGAGTTCTCTGTCTCGATTGTGATCACGCCTTCGCCGACGATCGAGTCGCGGGCGTTCAGAACCAGGTTGATGATCACCTGCTCGAACTGGTGACTGTCCACGAATACGGGCCACAGGTTGGGCGCGTTGCGGACGCGCAGCACGATGCTGTCGCCCACCGCCCGCTCTAGGAGTGTTCCGATCTTGGAGGTTAGTTCCTCCAGCGCCGTGTCCGAAGGGGCGATGACCTGCCGGCGAGCAAAGGAGAGGAGCTGGGAGGTGAGCCGCGACGCAGCGCGCGTAGCGTCAATCACCTGCCCAAGGTCTGCGGCGTGAGGATCGTGCGGGGAGAGAGCGCTTCGCACTTCCGAGGCGTTGGCCAGGACGACGGTCAGCAGATTGTTGAAGTCGTGTGCAACGCCACCGGCGAGGCGACCGATGGCCTGCATCTTCTCCGCTTCTCGGAGTCGGTCCTCGAGTTGTTTGCGATCGGTAATGTCCAGGAACGTGACGACCGCGCCTTGGAGGGTTCCGTCTTCCGCCTTGATGGGGACCGCCGTGAAGATCGCCCATGACGTCCGGCCATCGGCTCGCTGCACTCCAATCGTTTGAGCGGGCTGCGCTTCGCCGGTCGTGAGCGCTCTGGAGACCGGGTACTCCTCCACCGGGCAAGGACGCCCGTCTTCGAAGACCGTTTGTGTCTCGAAGTCTGTGGTGTAGCGCTTCGAGATCTCGTCGTAAGACATGCCCAGGATCCGAAGCGCCTCCGCATTGGCGGCCTGAATCGCACCGACGGCACTGACGTGCACCACGCCGCCAGGCATCGCTTCGATCAGTCGCCGCGTGAGTTCCTCGCTGCGCTGCAACTCGGCGGCGGTTGCGGCGGCTTGTGCGGCCTGTGCCCGCAGAGTCTCAATTTCGGCGCCGTCCTGGCCAAACCCATTGTCATCGGTCGATTCGACCATTCCAAGTCGGAGGGTAGCCGGTCAGCCGACTGGCTCCAAGCTCGTGGGTCGACGACACAGCGTGCCGGGTGCGCGGGACGAGTGTGGCCCACGTCGGGCCGCTCTCGAAGAGTGTGGAAGACGAAGTGCGTAGCCTGGAAGACACGAATAACTCTTAGTGGACAAGCGTGTGGTGTGACTCGAGCGCTGGAGTCGAGTCAGAGTCTCCTGACGTCGCGCTGCTACGCTCTTGTCGTTGACCGACCCGGGACTGCTCATCGACCGCAAGGCTCCGCGAGAGCGGCTACAGCTCGACGATACGTCGTGGGTCGATGTCGTGCGCCGGTTTGCACCCGAGACCGAGGCACTGTTCCAGCACCTGCACGACACGATGCCTTGGACCCAAGGCAGCAGTATTCGTGAGGGGCGCAAGGTCCCCGACCCTCGGATGGGCGCGGGTCTCTCCAAGGAGCAGCTCGCGACCGTTCCGATTCTTCATCGCGCACGGTTGGTGCTCGAGGCTCGCTATCGCATTCGCCTGCGAGGCGCGGCGATGGTTCTGTACCGAGACGGTCGTGACAGTGTCGGGTTTCACCGTGACGACGAGATGCTCTATCTCGACAAGACGATCATCGCCGGACTGAGCCTTGGCGCCGAGCGTCCGGTGTCCTTCATGTCCAAGGCGCACGACGAGCGTCACGACGTGTCGCTCGGCCCGGGCGACCTCTACGTGATGGGCGGGCGATGCCAAGCCGACTGGCTGCATGCCGTGCACAAAGTGGACAACGCGGGTCCACGGATCTCAGTGGTGTGGCGGTGGACCTCACGGTTGGGCCCCCCGTCGTCGAGTCCCACGCGGGTGGTCCCGGACGCACCTCGCAAGCGACGCTGGCGTTGAACTCAGGCGGTTGGCGGTGCCGAGGCACCCTCGAGGACCTCGACAACGAGGGTGCCCGCCGCGGCTTGGGCGACGCCGAACAACAACGGCCCCACCAACGGAATACCCATCGCCAACGAGAAGGGAAGGGCGAAGCCAACCAGTGGCCCCCGGTGTTGTTTCACGAACTCGTGCTGGGCATCGAATCGAACCCCGAGCTTCTCGAAGTAGGGATCGAGCAGCTCCCAGCCCAGCGCGCGTGAGGTGAAGTAGGCCTGCAGCACGGGACCGAGCACAACTCCTGCAACCGGGATCAGCGACGCGGCGAAGGCGAACAGGCTGAGGCCGATGAAAAGCGCCATGCGAATGAGGTTTTGCGGGACGGAGACTCGAAGCGGCAGCCCTTCGATCGCGGCGAGTTCGTCCGCCCGCTGGGGGTTGACGGCTCGGACACCGGCCAGGAACACGCGCTCGCCCAGGACCGGGAACAAGGTGTTGGCCGTGAAGAGCGCGAGGATCGGGCAGACGAGCGCGGCGATGAGCAGACCGGCAACACGTGCGATCCACATCCCGGCGAGAAGCCACCACGACTCCGTGCCGTCGATCGGGGTGAAGTGCAGGACCGTCCAGAACCCACCGGCGGTCAGGGTGCCCGCGAGGACAAACAAGACCGCGACCAGCTGGAAGTAGGTCTTGCCAACTTCTGGCGTCTCGAACACTCGACGGACCCCGCGGCCCGCGGCGCGAAGTCCTGCTCCGAGGCCTGGCTTGTCTACTTCGGAGGCCATCGTGCTCGAAGCTTGGCGCCGCAATCGCCCGGACGCAAGCGCCTCAGGGGGCGGGAAGAAATGCCAACAGTCGTTTGTTGACCTGTGCTGCCGCGTCGACCTGCACCCAGTGGCTGTACCCCTCCAGCTTCTCCACGCGCACGTCCCAGACCCAGCGCGTGGGCGGCGTAGCGTATTCGAGTCCCAAGTAGCGGTCGGCCGTTCCCCACAGCACCTGGGTGGGTCGATCGATCGGGCGCAACGCCTTCTGAAGCTTGGTGCCGCGGCGCATGTACGCGCGATAGTAGTTGAGCGCCGCCGTGGTCGAGGCCGGGTCGAGGGCATCGGCGTATCGCTGCACGTCGTCTTCGGTGAACGCCCCGGGAGTGGTCGGGTCGTTGCGCAGCATGGCGCGGATGTACGCGTGGTCGTTGCGGCGAATTCGTTGCTCGGGGATCCGCGGCAGCTGGAAGAAGAGCATGTACCCGCTGCGCCGGAGCTGCGCGGGGTCCGACATCATGCGGGACTGGAGCCCGGGGTGCGGGCAGTTGAGGATGGACAGCGTCCGGACTTGTTCGGGATGACGTATCGAATGCCACCACGCAACCACGCCGCCCCAGTCGTGCCCAACCACGGATGCTTGCTCGGCCCCCAACGCCCGAATCAGTTCGGCGACATCGTCGGCCAGCGTCTCGATCTGGTAGGCATCGATGCCCTTGGGTTTGTCCGAGCGGCCAAACCCGCGGAGGTCTGGGGCGACGACCCGGTAGCCCGCCTCGCCCAACGCGACCAGCTGGTGTCGCCACGAGTACCAGAACTCCGGAAACCCGTGGAGCAGCACGACCAACGGCGCGCCTTGTGGAGCGTCAGCCCATTCGGCGTAGTGCATGCGGATGCCGCCCACCTGCGCGAATCGGTGGTGGACACGGTTCTCGAGAGTGCAGTCGGTCATGAGTCTTGCTCTCCGAGCGCGGTTTGGTAGTCGGCCGGGGTGTTGCAGTCCAGAAGGACGTCGGGGTCGGGCAGGCTCGACACGGGAACCTCGTTGCAGCGGAGCCGTTCGAACGTGAGTCGAAGCGCCCGTTCATTCTCTCCCAACAGTTGCGAGATGACACGCGTGGCTGGGCCGACGCGGAGCACTCCCGCGAGCGGATGCATTCGGTGTCGCCTCGGCGAGTCCGGTGGGGCTACGGGGACCGCGGCATCGGAGTCGCCAAGACGCTCGAACATCCAGTTCACATGCCGGGTTGTGAGGTGCGGCTTGTCGGTGGCTGCCAGGTACACCGCATCGTTTGCGTCCAGCGCAGAAAGTCCGGCGTGTACGCCGACCAACGGACCTTGATCGTCGAGCTCGGGTGGGTCGTCGACGCGGACAACATCGGCGGGTAACGCGGGCAGGACTTGGCCCGGGTGTGCGACGACAACGACGACCTCGCAGGATGCCTGTAGCGGCTCCAGCACGGCCTCGAGCATCGTTTTGCCCTGCCATGGCAGCGTGGCTTTGGGCCGACCCATGCGAACAGAGCGACCTCCGGCGAGCACCAAGGCTGTGCGACGTGGCGGCACGAGTGCCCCGAGGATGGCCCGGTGCGCCCAAGCCGGCAACTGCAGTCACGCAGGTGTGCGCAGCGTCGTTCTCGTCCCCACGGTGGGCTGCTACGCTCCGGCGCGATGAAGCTGCGCATCCTCGGAGATTCACTGCGACTTCGGCTCTCCCAGAGCGAGGTCAAGCAATTTGGAGACACCGCCCGGGTCGAGCAGTCGATCCGATTTGGGCCGGGATCGGTGATGACCTACGCCATCGAACACGACGCTTCCGCAAAGGAAGTGCGCGCGAGCTTCGAGGGCTCGGCGGTCACCGTGCGGATGCCGAGCTCGGTTGCCCAAGCGTGGGTCGGCACGGACGAGGTCTCAGTCCGCGGCGAGCAGCCACTCGAGGGAGCGAACCCGCTGGCGTTGCTGATCGAGAAGGACTTCAAGTGTGCGATCCCTCGGGCCGGCGAGGAGGACTACGACGGCTTCGAGCATCCGACCGGTGGATGCTGAGTCTTCGGCCCGCGGCGACCCGCAGCCGAGCGTGATGGGGTTGACCACGTCGCTCTAGCGGTGTTCCGGCCGCCCAGGTCCCTGCACGGGGCGGACGGGACAGGCACGGAGTCACTCTTGGATGCGGTGAGGCGCCGAGTAGACACACATTCGCGCGTCCCTCAGAAAGGCGACGAGCGTCATGCCTGATTCGGCCGCCAGCCCAACCGCGAGGGAGCTTGGGGCAGAGACCGCCGCCACCAGCTCGACTCCGCACGCCAGAGCTTTCTGCACGATCTCGAACGACACCCGGCCGGACACCATCAGCACCGCTCCGGCGCGTTGTTCGGTCGAGGCCACTCCCAGCACCTTGTCCACCGCGTTGTGTCTGCCGATGTCTTCTCGAATCGCGATCGTCTCGAGCGACGTATCGAACAGTGCCGCGGCATGCACTCCGCCGGTGGCTGCGAAACCAGCTTGCTGAGCCTCGAGGCGACCTGGGAGCCCGTAGAGGTCCGTCGGGGCGAGTCGGATGGTGTCCTCGACCTTCCCGGTATGGTGCATGGCTTGCTCGATCGATGCCTTGCCGCAGATGCCACAGCTGCTGCTTGCGAACAGGTTGCGCCGTAGCGAGGCGAGGTCGACGGCGTGGCGCAGGACCACCTGCATGACGTTGTCCTCCGCGTCGGGGTGATCGACCTCGGCGCAGTGGCGCACGCTGACGATCGACGTACTGGAGCGTGCGATCCGCTCCGAGAGGAGGAACCCTCGGACCAGATCTTCGTCGTGCCCGGGCGTTCGCATCACGACCGCGATCGGAACGCCGCCGATCCGGATCTCCAGCGGGGCTTCAGCGGCGACATGGTCGTCTGCGGATCGTGCCGCGGAGCCATTCCACTCGACCCGCCGCAGGGCGAGCGTGCTGTCGTCGTCCGGGGGGCTCATGCGTCGTTGCCGAACGAGTCGATGCAGGCCTCGACCACGCGCCTGGCGGCCTCACGCCGGGGCACACCCTTCAGCGAAGGGAGCTCGGCCCGAAGTGCGTGGGCACTGCATGCAGCGACCGCGATGCTCTGCTGCATACACTTGCTCCGACGTTGACCAAGCTTCTTGCGGTGCCCGTCCCACCACTGCAGGACGTCTTTCTCAGATCCCGCGAGCATGAAGGTGTCGAACGACTCCACGAGCTCGTCGCAGGCATCATCCAGCTTGGCCGGGAGCTTGGCCGGAAGCTTCGCGGCCGCCGTGATCTCCGCGATTCGAGTCTGCTCGAGCTGGTCTGCAGCATCCTTTGTAGCCTTGGCTTCGGCGTGTTTCCGGTCCGCGACCGCGGCTGCCGCCACCTGCATCTCACTCTTCGTCTCCATCGCCTTGGCAATGGTCGGGTCGGCCTCCGCACCATCGCAAGCGGTCCATGAAAAGGCCGCTACGAGAAGACCCACTGCACCTCGGATCGCCTGGCCGGTCATGGCCGGAGCCTACAACGTTCATGTAGGACCTGCGCGCGGGTGCCCCGCCGATCACCTACCTGTGCGATCTGTAGGCAGACCCTCCGATTTTCGACCGAACCCGTTCGTGGGGGCTGGAACACAAAAAAAATGAAAAAAAAATGGCGGGGGGTTTTGAGGAGACAGGCCCCCAGGGGGCTCTTGGGGCCTGGAGTCCACGCCCCCGAATTCGCCGTACCCTACTGGGGGCTGCAGACCCAAACGACCTGGGGCTCGTGATGCCCGAATCTCTTGCAACGGGGCTTACCAGCCCATGATCCGGCACTTCGGCCTGAATGCACGATGCCGAGCGGTCCGGGCGGGATCATGTGGAGTCCGAGCCCCAGGGGGCCCTCCACGGAGTTGGGGCCTAGACCCCCTAAACGGCGTCTAAACCGCCTTTTCGATCCCGAATTCGGCGTTTGCCGACCTCCGCCTACCTTGAAGAACCTGACAGGAACCGATTAGGTTGATGACGCGCCGAGCACCGGGAGGCACGGCGTCAACTCGCGAATCATTGATTCGCCAACGGCAGGGGGAAGCACGATGAACCGCGCACGTTTCAAACGACATCTAGGATTGGGGCTAACAGCACTGCTCGGCCTCACGGTCACGGCCTGTTACGACGGAAGCGACGACGAGTCCGGGGACTGCGTCTCCGACGAGGAGTTCTTCCGGGAGACGGTGTACGCGCCGATTCTCGCCGACAACTGCTCGAGCTGCCACAACAGCTCCGGTGCCGCGAAGGACACCTCCTTCGTGCTGCGCACGCCCGAGTCGGGTCCGGATTACCTCGAGTCCAACCTCGAAGCGTTCTCCCAGATGTCGAAGCTGCAGTTCGAGGGGCAGAGCTGGCTCCTCCTCAAGCCGACCCTGGGAATCGAGCACGAGGGTGGCGAGCGCTTCAAAGAAGGCTCCGCAGAGTACGGCGCGTTCGTCGAGATGATGAACCGTCTCGAGAACCCCTCGTCCTGCGAAGAGGGAGACCTCACCGAGGAGTTCTTCGACGGTGTCGAACTTCTTGACGAGCGCGCAACCCTGCGCAAAGCAACCTTGGCCCTCGCCGGTCGTCTTCCCACCATCGAGGAAGACATGCGGGTTCAAGAGGGCAGCTGGGAAGCGCTCGACGTCATCCTCGACGAGGTCATGACGGATCCCGTCTTCTATGACCGGCTCCGCGAGATCTACAACGACAAGTTCCTGACCGACCGCTACTACGGCGGGACGCAGGCGCTCGACCTTCTCGACTACGAGGAAGACGACAACGGCAACCCCGGCGGCGACTTCCCCAATACGTACTGGTTCGACGGTCTCCCCGACGACGAGCGCGACCAAGCTGCCGAGTACTCCAACAACGGCGTGGCTCGCCAACCCCTCGAGCTGCTCGTTCACATCGTCAAAAACAACCTCCCCTACACGGAGCTGCTCACCGCCGACTACACGATGGTGAACCCGTTCTCGGCGCAATCGCTGGGTGTCGACGCCACGTTCGCCAACCCCAACGACTACAACGAGTTCGTTCCGGCACGCGTCCCCGGCCTGCCGCACGCGGGTGCACTGACCTCGGCCGTGTTCCTCAACCGGTTCCCGACCACGGACACCAACCGCAACCGTCACCGGTCCCGGATGCTCTACGAGTTCTTCCTGGCCACCGACGTGCAGGCGCTGGGCAACCGCCCCGTCGACGCGACGGCCATCACCGGCCACAACGCGACGCTCAACAACCCCGAGTGCACGATCTGTCACGAGGTCATCGACCCCGTCGCTGGCTCGTTCAAGAACTGGGACGACCAAGGTCGCTACCGTCCGCCAGAGCAGGGCTGGTTCCCGGACATGCTGCCTCCCGGATTCGGCGAGTCGCAGATGCCCGCCGACAACGACCAGGCTGCACTGCAGTGGGGCGTCCGCGAGATCGTCCAAGACCCTCGCTTCGCGCTCTCGGCCGTCTACATCATGTTCGAAGGCCTCAGCGGTCAGAAGCCGCTGACCGAGCCCGACAACCCCGACGACGCGAACTACCTCGGCGGCATCGAAGCCGCGAAGACCCAGCGCGCGGTCTTCAACGACATCGCCCAGCAGTTCACCGACGCGAACTACGAGCTCAAGTTGGTGGTCAAAGAGATCATCAAGTCGCCCTACTACCGCGCCTACAACTACGAGGCGATCGGTCTGGACGAAGACGCCGCGCAGGCTCGACGCTTCGAGCTCGAGAACGTCGGCATGGGCCGACTGCTCACTCCCGAGCAGCTGCACCGCAAGATCGCGGCCGTCACCGGCTTTGAGTGGTCGACCGAAGCGGGTGGTACCAACTTCCTGCTGTCCGAGGACCAGTACATGACGCTGTACGGCGGCATTAACTCGAACGACATCGTCGGCCGAGTGACCGAGCCCAACGGCATCATGGCGAACGTCGCCAAGCGCATGGCCAACCAGATGTCCTGCGACGCCACGCCCTGGGACTTCAGCAAGCCGGCTGCAGAGCGGATTCTGTTCCCGCTGGTCGAGCCCACGATGCAGCCCGAGGACCTCAACGGGTTCGAAATCCCCTCGGCATCGTCGGCCATCCGCAACAACATCCAGTACCTGGTCTCCCGCCTCTGGGGCGAGTACCTCGACGCCGGTGACCCCGAGATCGAGCGCATCTATCAGCTGTTCCTTGATGTCTGGAGAGACGGTCAGCTCGGCCTGCAGCGGGCCGATGAGGACCCGGAGCGCTATGGCACCGGACTCGGAAACTGCAACCTCGGAACCAACCCAGTCACCGGTGAGGCGCTTCCTGAGGGCGAAGGCCTGAGTGAAGACCCCGGCTACACCATTCGCGCGTGGATGGCCGTCACCAACTACATGTTGTCGGACTTCCGGTTCCTCCACGAATAAGCCCACACACAAGGAAACAAAGGAGCATCAAAATGGATCGCAGAGATTTTCTCAAGCTCACCTCGTGTGCAGGCATGTCCCTCATGGCCCCGGCAGCCTTCGCCGGCCGGGACCTCAGCGCCGGGCGTGTCGGCATGCACGCCGAAGCCCACACCGGACAGTTCTTCATGCTGTTCAACGCCGGCGGCGGCTGGGACCCCACATCGTTCTGTGACCCCAAGGGGTCCAATGGTCCGAACGACCCGGACCCGATGAACCACTACGAGAAGTCCATGATCGGGCAAGCGGGCAACCTCCGCTTCCCCATGGAGTTCCCCGACCCCAACAACCCCGACCAGGGCGTGGGCACGGGCATCATCCCGGCGTTCTTCGAGGAGCACTACCAAGACCTCCTTGTCATCAACGGGATCGACATGGAGACCAACGGCCACGACCAAGGCTCGCGGAACCTGTGGAGCGGCCGTCTGTCCGAGGGGCACCCGACGATGGGCGCCTACCTGGCAGGCACGTACAACGCGGCGCTGCCGATGTCGTTCCTGTCCTTTGGTGGCTTCGCCTTCACTGCGGGCGTGGCTCCGCAATCTCGGGCGTCCAACATCAACGCACTCCGTACGCTGGCATATCCGACTCGACGCGATCTCAACGACGAGAACTCGACGTACCTCAGTTCGCGGGCCCTGGAGTTGATCGAGGAAGCGCAGTGGCAACGGGATGAAGCGCTCATCGCCGGTCAGGGGCTCCCCAAGATCAACCACTCGATGAGTACGCTGTACGAGTCCCGGTCAGGGTCGAGCGAGCTCAAGCGCCTCAACGACTTCATCCCCGACGACACGTCCCCGGGCCTTCGCGGTCAGGTCGAGGTTGCCATCGCGGCCTATCGCGCTGGAATCTCGGTCGCGTGCAACATCAGCGCGGGTGGCTTCGACACCCACGGCGACCACGACGCTCGTCAAATCCCCTCGCTCGAGAACCTCCTCGACGCGATGAGCTACGCTCGCCAGCTGTCGCAGGAGCACGGCATCGCGGACAAGGTCACGCTCATGGCGGGCTCCGACTTCGGACGAACGCCCGGCTACAACGACGGCAACGGCAAGGACCACTGGTCCATCAGTTCGATGATCATGATGGGCGGCGACATCCAGGGCAACCGAGTGATCGGCAAGACCACTGACGGCCACCGTGCCTACGGCATCAACACCGACCTCTCAGTCGACGAGCGTGAGGACGCACCCCTGAAGATCAAGCCGTCCCACATCCACTCGGCGATTCGCAACCGCTACGCACTGGGTGCGGATAACGAGCTGGCGCAGATGTTCCCGCTCGACAACACCGAAGAACTTCCCATCTTCGGCTAGCAGTCACGCTGTAGCCGCAGCAACCGGGGGGAAGCTCTGGCTACGGTTCGGCCGGTTTCGCGACAAGCGAGGCCGGCCGCTTTTTTGTGCGCTATCATCGGGGCCTTCGCGAGGCGTGTACGCTCTCTTCTCGCTCCTGGTCGTCGTGTTTGGCGTTCTCTTCCTCCTCGTCGCTGCGTTTTCGGCGTACGGCATCTACGCGATGCTGCGCGCCAACCATCGGAATCAGGCGTACCTCCGGGAGGCCAAGGTCGAAGAGCCGCTGATGCTCGATCACCTCAGCACACCGCTGCGGCGGCTGGCTGAAGACGCGCGGATGCTTCGGGTCAGCTTGGAGGGACCCATCCGCGATGTGAGGGCGATGCGGACGGGCGAGTTCTCGCAGACGGCCGGCGCGGACACCGAGTCGTTCGACACGATGCTGATGAACCTGACCCGGGAAGTCGCGGAGTGGCTGGAGGAGGCGGCTCGGTTGCCGGAGACCGACCGCGCTCGACTCGAAGACCTCGGTGACGCCCCGGTCCGGGTCCGAGAGATGCTCGACCGCGAAGGAGGCTCCTTCGAGCGGCGACATCTCAAGCGGGCCGGGCAGCCGCCTTTGGACGAGCGGCTTGCCGCCCTCGGCGCGGAACTGAATCGGTTGGAGCTCGCCCTCCAGGCCAACCGCAGCGTCTACCGTTAGTGGGCAAACACCCTTTGCAGAGTGCACCGGTAGGGCATCGTACCGTTGCGTCCGACGACGTCGGTCTTTGTCCCAGAAACTCCCATCTGTGGGAAATCCAGTGTAGGTTCCGGAAATCGCGGGGTTGGCATGAACCTCGCTTTCCCATTGGGTTGAAGCAACGCGCTTCGATCCCCGTCCGAAAGAAGACCCGGCATGCTGACGCCCATCTCACTGACTCTCGCGCTCCTCCTGTGCAGCCTCGTCGTCGCTGCGGCCTACATGGCTGCCGACGAGCGCGCATAGGGCTCGGCTAGGTCCAAGCAAGGCGCCCGACCCGTTGGGGCGGCCGCAACAGTGCCAGACGAAGAAGGCCGCCAACCCTTTGATGGGTGGCGGCCTTTTCGAAATTCTCTCGGATGAGCCGGCGTCTACTTCACGACGCCGAGCTCTTTGCCGATCTTCGTGAAGCCGGCGATGGCCTTGTCGATGTGCCCGTCCGTGTGGCCCGCGGAGAGCTGAACACGAATCCGCGCCTGCCCCTTGGGAACGACGGGGTAGCTGAACCCCACAACGTAGATGCCCTCGTCGAGCAGCTTCGCAGCGAAGTCGATGGCGAGCTTCGCCTCGCCCAGCATGATCGGAACGATCGGGTGAATGCCCGGGGTGATGTCGAAGCCGGCGGCGGTCATGCCCTCGCGGAATCGGGTGGTGTTGACCTCGAGACGGTCGCGCAGCTCGGTGGTCTCCGAGAGCATCTCGAGCACGGCAAGCGATCCGGCCACGATGGTCGGGGCGAGGGTGTTGCTGAAGAGGTACGGGCGGCTGCGGTTGCGGAGCAGTTCAACCACCTCTTTGGGTGCGGCGGTGAAGCCTCCGGAGGCGCCGCCAAGCGCTTTGCCCAGGGTGGACGTGATGATGTCGACCCGGCCCATCACACCGCAATGCTCGGCCGTACCGCGTCCGGTCTTGCCGACGAAGCCGGTCGAGTGACAGTCGTCGACCATCACCATGGCGCCGTACTTCTCCGCGAGGTCGCAGATCTCACCGAGCTTGGCGATGTCGCCATCCATGCTGAACACACCGTCGGTCGCGACCATCTTGAGCCGGCAACCCTCGGCAGCCTTCAGCTGCTCTTCGAGGTCGCCCATGTCCGCGTGCTTGAAGCGCAGGCGCTTGGCCTTGCACAGGCGGATGCCGTCGATGATCGAGGCGTGGTTGAGCGCGTCCGAAATGATGGCGTCCTGCGGTCCGAGCAGCGGCTCGAACAGACCGCCGTTGGCGTCAAAGGCAGCGGCGTAGAGGATCGAGTCTTCGGTCCCGACGAAGTCGGAGATCTTTTGCTCGAGCTCTCGGTGCTTGTCTTGGGTGCCGCAGATGAAGCGCACGCTGCTCAGTCCGTAGCCGCGGTGATCGAGTGAGGCGCGGGCGGCCTCGAGAACGCGCGGGTCGCTGGAGAGCCCGAGGTAGTTGTTGGCGCAGAAGTTGAGCACCGTCTTTCCGCCGACCGAGATCTCGGCGCCTTGCACCGACTCGATGACGCGCTCCTCCTTGGCGAGTCCGGCCTCGCGGATCTCCTGGAGGGCGGCGGCGTAGTGGGCTTTGGCCTGCTCGTACATCGCCGGGGATGGTAGCAACGCCCGCCGGGGTACCCTCGTGAGGATGCTACGGCGCTGTGGTTTCCTCGTGGTTGTTGCCCTTGTCGGCTGTGGGCCGCAGAACAAGCCGATCTCGGCTCCTCAGGCGCAGACGACGTCTGAGCCCGCGCCGAAGATCGCGGTCGCCCCGGCCCCAGCTGCCGCCCCGCCAGATCGGGCGGCGGAGCCTCCCGGACCGCAGCAGCCCACCGATCCCAACGACTGCAACCCGTTCATCGCCCCGCTGTCTCGGATCGGCGGCGACCTGACCGTGCACGCACCCCCACGCAAGAGTGAGCGCTCGTTCGGGAGCCGGATGCGAGCGCACGTGGAAGGGACCCTCAGCGCGGGCTCCTCCCGGGTTTGGGTCGGCCCGCAGGTTCCAGGATTCGTTCCGCTGCTGGAAGGGACGGCCGAGCTGTTCTTGCTCAGCCACGAATCGGATGGCTCGTTCCTGGCGTTCTATCGGGATCCGTACGGTGCCAGCTCGTGTTCGCTCAGCGGCCACGACAACTGCGCATACGTGGCGACGCTGTTCGCTCACTGCGGCGAGGTGATGTGGTCGATTGGCCTGGGCGACCTGTTGTCCCGCCCCGACCACCTCGAGATTCAGGACATCCAGTTGGGCGGCGACACGCTCTACTTCAACGAGGCGTGTCAGAGCTACTCGAAGGACGCCAAGGGCAAGTGCTCGGCACTCGTCGCGGTCGACCCGGCGGCCAATCAGGTCCTGTGGCGAACGAAGCCCCTGGTCTCCAACGGGGTGTTCTTCATCTCGGGGGACTACATCGTTGCGGGATACGGATTCACCGCCGAGCGTGACACCCTGAGCATCGTGCGGCGTACCGACGGCCGGGTGATGGGTCGACAGCGACTCCCCAAGGCTCCGCAAGACATCCGGCTGCTGGAGCCGGGCGTCATCCAGGTCGAGGTCTACGGGGACACGACCTTCCCGTTCCGAATGGTCGGCTGGGAGACCAAGTCCCCCAAGCTGGTCAAGCTGAAGCGCTAGTGTTGGGACTGCTGGGCGGCCCCGGTGGCGGCGCGTACGAGCTCGCGCCGAACCGTGCGCGCCGCTTCGTCATCGCTGTGCATGAGCAGTTGCTCCGCGAGGGCAAGGGCTTCGTCGATGTCGTCGCGTCGGCCTCGCTGCAGCAGTAGCCGGACCCGTAGCTCCCCGAGTCGGTCGCGGTCGTGTTGGGAGAGCACGTCGGTCGGCGCGTCATCCAGGCTCTGCAAAGCTCGGGTGACGTCGTGGTGCGTTGCGGTCGCTCGGGCAACGGCGAGATGTGTCGCGGCGGAGGTGGGGTCGGTCGCTCGGGCGAGCAGGGCGAAGTGCAGCGAGAGTGCGGGGCTGCGACGCTCGGCCGCGATCTGTCCCCGGACCAGCAGCGGGATGGGGTCGGTCGGGTGCGTCACGGCGCGAGCTCGAGCCATGGCATCGGCGTGGTCGATCGCTCCTGCCGCTCGCAATGCCTGCACCACGAGCGAGAAGGGGCGTCGGCGCTGCGGCGTGATGCTTGCGGCGGAGGCGGGGGTTGGGGAATGTGCGAGCACGTACTCGATCAGCGCCTCGGGGACAGGAGGGCGCAGTCGATCGAGTGCCTCGGTGAGCGCCTCGTCGCTGCGGACTTGGTCTCCCTGCCGAGCGTAGACTTGGGCGAGGATGAGCCGCGCATCGAGGGAAGCCTCTCGGGTGCGGGTGCCGAAGGTGGCGTGGTGCTCAGCCGATTGGATGTCGCCGCTGGCCAGGGCTTGCCGGGCCGCGAGGATGTGGAGTTCGCCGGACAAGGGGCGCCACCGCATGGCGCGTTGCCGCGCGGAGTCATCGGTGACGGCGGCACGGTCGGTGGCCGACTGCTGGACCCAGGTCTGGGGCGACACGAGCACGATGATCACCGCACCGGGGATGGCCGCCGCGGTCGCGAAGATCGCAGTGCGCCGCTTGTGTAGTACGGGCCCGGTGTGCCGGGACAACGCACCGACGAGCGCGGCCAGGGGCGCTCCAACGCCAATGAACTCCCAGGAGAAATCCCCGAAACTCTGCAGGGCCAAGGCCGCAATTCCGAGCAGAAGGAGGGTTCGGGGCCGTCGCTCCCGAGGCGTGCTTTCGGCCCGAAGCGCGCGGACCCACCACCCAAGGGCCCCGACGATCAGCAGGCCGCCCACGACGGCTCCCCATTCGACCAAGATCGTCATGGGTGCGGATTCGAGGTGGGTGTAGAGCCGCTCAGTCCCAGGGGCGTGCAAGGGGAAGAGGTCGATGAAGGTGCCGCGTCCTGTCCCAAGCAGCGGGCTGCGGCCGATGAGTCCTGCGGAGTCCATCGTCGGTCCCAGCTTCTTGCCCCACGTTGCCGCTGGGTCGTCGAAGAGGGTGAGCAGCTCCGCCAAAGCACCGTGGCGGCCGACCGCGACCGTCACCGCCGCGATCACGGCCGCGCCGATGAGCACTGGCGCTTTACGAGCCGGCGTCGAGGAGGAGCTCCGCCTGGCAGGGCGACCACGAAGGGCGACGAGCAGGCCGATGGGACCGATGAGTACGAAGGCGAGCAGGGCCCCGCGCGACAGCGAGAGCAGCAGGGCGGACAGAAGCAACGCCGCCGCGCCGAGCAGGGCCACGCCTCGGTCTCGTCGTTGATCGACCTTGCTGGCGTCGCGCGCGGTCCGTGATCCGTGGAACTGGTCGACGGCGAGCGCAGCCGCAGCGAACAGCGCGAGGAGGAGCAGTCCGGACTGATGGTTCGGGTTCACGAAGGTCGTGACGAGGGCTGTCCGGTTGCTGAGGTCCGTGTGGATCGGCGTGTAGAGCCCGAAAATTTTTGTCGCTCCGGTCAGTGCGTGGACGAACCCGACCCCGGCGACGAGGACTCCGCAGACCGTGACCGCCAGCGCGGACAGTCGCCACGTGAGTTGGCCGGCCGCGAGCGCGAGTCCACCGAGACCCACGAGCCGAACCACTTCAACCAGCGTGTCGGCGGGACGGACCGAGACCCCGGGTGCCGCCGTGAACCCACTGGGCCCGACGGCTTCGGCCACCCAACTCGCAAGACTCGGGGCGACCCACGCTCGCATCCCAGGCACCGGGAGCGCAGCTAGCGCGGTCCATCCCGCGAGGGCAAGAAGAACCCAGGTGACGCGCGGGCATCGGAGGACGGACTGCGTGCACAGCCGCAAGATCAACACGCCCACGACGACGATCCACGCCGCAAGGACCTGTGGATGCACGCCACCGAGCGCGAGCGCAGGACCTGCCACCGCGAGCCCAAACAAGCTCCGCGTCCAGCCGAACGTGCCGGCCGTCGATCGCTGTCCGGAAGCTTTCGTCACCGCTGCGAGCGTAGCTTGAAGATTTCCGAACACGAACGTTCATTCGACCGGCCGAAGGATTGCCGCCGGGCCGATCCTCCGCCATACCGAAACACGATGCTCGCGATCGATGGAGGCTCCCCGGTGCGGACTCTACCCTGGCCCGCGTGGCCTCAGTTCGAGCCCGATGAGCGCGACGCGGTCGCCGAGGTTCTGCTCAGCGGACGCGTCAACTACTGGACGGGGACCCGCGGGCGGGCGTTCGAACAATCGTTTGCGGATTACACTGGGGCGGCGCACGGCATCGCCGTCTCCAATGGCACCGTCGCCATAGAAGTTGCCCTCCAGGGCTTGGGCATCCAAGCGGGCGACGAGGTGATCGTCCCCAGCTGCACGTTCGTGGCGACCGCGAGCGCTGTGCTGCGGATGGGGGCGAGGCCTGTGTTCGCGGACCTGTGCCCCCACAGCGGCAATCTGACGCCCCAGAGTGTCGATGCGGTGACCACCGAGCGCACCCGAGCCGTGATCGCTGTCCACCTCGGCGGGTGGCCGGCACGTGTCGTCGAGCTTGCCGAGCTGTGCCGCAGCCGGGGACACGCGTTCATCGAGGACTGCGCACAAGCCCACGGGGCGGCGGTCGGAGGCCAACGCGTCGGGTCCTTCTCCGACGTCGCGGCGTTTTCGTTTTGCCAGGACAAGATCATGACGACCGCCGGAGAAGGGGGGATGGTCGTCACCTCAGACGAGGCTCTCGCTCGCAGGGTTTGGAGCGCCAAGGACCACGGCAAGAGCTGGGAGGCGGTCTACGAGCGGGAGCACCCGCCGGGTTTTCGTTGGCTGCACGAGACGCTGGGAACGAATGGACGGATGACGGAGCTCCAGGCCGCGGTGGGGTCGCTGCAGCTGGAGAAGCTGGACACGTGGGTTACGCGGCGGCGCGAACATGCGGCACATCTTTGCCGGGCGCTCAGTCGCTACGCCCCGTTCGACACACCACAGCCGCCGCAGGACGTGTACAGCGCTTACTACCGCCTCTACACCCGAGTCCGGCCCGACGCCTTGGCGGCTGGCTGGGATCGCGATCGCCTGATGGTGGCGCTCGAGGCCGAGGGGTTGCCGTGCAGGGTTGGAAGCTGCACCGAGATTTTTCGGGAGAAGGTGTTCGACGGGCTTGTCCGACCCGAGCTCCCCGTCGCCGCGCAACTCGCTCGGGTCGCGTTGTCGTTCACAACGCACCCCACGCTGGACGAGGGCGCCCTGGCGGATGCCGAGCGAATCCTGGACAAGGTCCTCGCCGTCGCCACCCGCTGAATCTTTTTGCACGGAACTCGAGGGCCCCGTGCACGAACCCATGAGGTGAACGACGACGGGTATGCACGCCGCGGCAAGCGGGTGCTCGACGTCGCTGTATCCGGTGCTGCGCTGGCCGTGTCTTGGCCATTGCTGCTGGGTGTCGCGGCGCTCGTGCGCACGCAGCTGGGCGCTCCGGTGCTGTTTCGGCAGCGCAGGCCGGGGCGTCACGGCCGGCCGTTCACGATCTTGAAGTTCCGCACGATGACGGACGCTCGGGATGAGGGGGGAGCCCTGCTCAGCGACGGCGAGCGACTGACCCGCGTGGGCCGTTGGCTTCGCAGAAGCAGTCTGGACGAACTTCCCGAGCTGCTCAATGTGCTCCGTGGGGACATGAGCTTGGTCGGACCCCGTCCACTGCTCGACCGCTACCGGCCGTTCTTCTCGACCCGCGAGCGGACGCGGGAATCCGTGCGGCCGGGGATTACCGGGCTTGCGCAGGTTCTCGGCCGAAACCAACTTCCGTGGAGCGAGCGGCTGGAGGCCGACGCACGATACGTCGAGACGATGAGCCTTCGTCGCGACGTCCGGATTCTGCTCGACACGGTGCTGGCGGTGGCAAGCGCACGCGGCGTGGAACAGGACGCGCCGGCGGCGATGGACGATCTGAATGTCGAACGTCGGCTGCGGGTCACAAGCCTGGGCCCGCAACATGCCGAGGACCTGGTCGAGCTTCACCGGGCGTCGTTCGAGCCCGCCGAGCTCGAAACGACGATCTTTGCCGGTCACGGCGTCGCGCGCTACTACGCCGACGTTCTTGGCGAGGGGGGGGAGCACAGCGCGATCGGAGCCTTCGAGCGCGACACCCTCGTTGGCTACGCTCACATTCGGGACCAGCCGGGGCGGTCCCACCTCAATCAGATCGCGATCTCTCCGCATGTGCGAGGACGCGGGGTCGGGCGGGCGCTGTTCGAGGCTTGGGAGCGGCGCGCCCGGTCGTCGGTGATGACTCTGGATGTTCGCGAAGGAGCGCCCGCCGCAGCGTGGTACCGCCGCCAGGGCTTTCAGTCTCGGACGCGGGCCGTGCTGTGGAGAGTCCCGCGTGCTGCCGGTACGCGCGCTCGAGCTGCGCGTCTGGAGGCGTCGGCCGACGATGTCGCGCAACACCGCCGTTATGGCTTCAGCCGCGCGGTGGTGCGAAGCGAAACCCTGCCGTTGGACGTTGGATGCCTGGGAGAGCACGACCTCCGTATCGACGCAGCCTGCCCTCCCGACGCGCTCGAAGCCGCTCGCGCCGCGGTTCCGCAGCGACGGCTGCTCGTCGTCGGTGGCGGTGACCCCCCGCGGAGTGACGCGCAGAGACTCCACACGGTCCTTCGCATGGAGAGGGGCCTTCCGTGAATGCGCTTGTGATCGCCGATCCCATCGAGGAGCACGGATGGCTGGGCCTGCAGGATGCCGGAGCCTGGGATGAGGTCACGGAGGCTGCGGGGGCAGACGTGTTCCATCGGTCTTGGTTTCACCGGCTGGCTCGACTTCGAGGAGAGGGCGAGCCGCAGCTCTTCGTGTGGCGAACGGCCTCGGTCCTGGTGGTCGTCCCGCTGTTGTTTCGCGACATTCCTGGTGGGGCCGGCTGCGATGTCAGCAGCGTGTACGGCTACGTCGGGCCTGCGGTATGCGGTATGCCGAGGCCCGGTGACGTGGCGAAGTTTCGCAATGCTCTGCGGCGAGCCCTCGAAGCCCGTGATGTGGTCAGCGTGTTCTCGCGCCTGCACCCGCTGTGCGACCGACGTGCATGGCTCGACGGACTCGGGCAGGTCGAGTCCAGTGGCCTCACGTTGGCGGTGCCCCTGGATGGCACCGATGCCGCCGGGCAATCGCGCTACCGCGGCAGCCACCGTCGCGAGATCGCACGACTGTACGCACAGGGCTACTCGGTCCAAGACGAAGCACATTCTGTCGACGCGTTTCACGACCTCTATGCGGCCGCAATGGCCCGGTTGGGCGCGGGAAGTCGGTATTCCTTCTCGCCCGAGCACATCCGCATGCTCCTCGATGACGGCGGCATGAACTTGTTCGTCGTGCGCCGCGGCAGCGAGGTTGCTGCCGCCGGCTTGTTCACCCGCGGCGAGCTGGGGTCTCACTACTTTCTCTCCGGGACGCATCCCGAGCACCGCAAGCTCGCGCCGTCCAAGCTGTTGGTGCACGCGGGCTGCACCTGGGCACGCAAACGCGGCGCGGCTTGGATGCACTTGGGCGGTGGCGTCGGCGGAGCGCAGGACTCGCTGTATCGATTCAAGGCAGGGTTCGGATCGCAGCCCTACGTCTTTCACACGTGGCGCTGGATCGTGGATCCGGAACGCTATCGGTGGCATTGCAAACGCGTTGGCGCCGAGGAATCCGGCGCGTTCTTTCCCGTGTACCGGCGCCCATAAAAGTTCACAGAACCGAAGGCGGGGCCGCACTCCTAGGCGGGTAGTTCGATGCTTGGAAGTGTGAACAGCAGGCTCGCCTCTCGGCGTTCGAGAACTCGGAGCAAGCTCGGATGGAAACATCTACTCGACGGGGCGGTCGTTCTCGTCGGGGTGTTCTTTGCGTACTTCGCTCGGTTCGAAGCCGTGCCTCCGCCGGTCTACGCGATGCAAGCGTTGCTGGTCCTTCCGTTGTTGGCGGTAAGCCGGGTGTTCGTCCTGCATTACGCCGGTGTCTACCGCCGGAGCTGGCGGGACACAGACCTCGGCGACGCAATTCAGCTCAGCCTGTTCCACGGCAGCATCTCCGGCGCGCTCATCGTTGTGCGGTTTGCCGGCCCGCACTTGTTTGCCGACCTCACGCCCGTCCCGCTGTCGGTGATCGGGATCGAGGGGTTGTTCGCGCTGGGCGGCGGGGCGGCGGTGCGCTCGTGGACACGACGCCTTCACGAACGTGGCAGCCGCACGGCCGATGGGCACGTGGCTCCCAAGCGGGCGCTTCTGGTCGGTGCGGGGCGGGAGGGCTGCTACACCGCGCGCGGACTCGAAGCGCGGAGTGACCTCGGCTACGCCGTCGTGGGGTTCCTCGATGACGAACGTCGCCGCGGCGAGGTCGTGGGCGGCGTTGAGGTGCTGGGAACCACGAAAGACCTTCCCGACGTGGCAGCGCAGTTGGGGATCGACTTGGCGGTGCTCACACACGGTGGCCCGAGCGCGCGGCTGGTGCAGGACTTCATGGTTCACTGCAAGTCCGCCGGTATCTCGGCTCATACCATCCCGCCGCTTCCCGACCTGCTCTCAGGGCGCCGGTCGCTGTCCCAGATCCGTCCGCTCGATCTGGCCGAGCTACTCGGTCGCGAAGAAGTCGACTTCTCCGCCTCCAGCTGGCGCCGGGTTGCCGACGTCTGCAAGGGTCGACGGATTCTCGTGACCGGCGCGGGGGGATCGATCGGGTCAGAGCTCTGCCGACAGCTGGCCGAACTCCAGCCCGAGCGAATCGTCCTCGTCGACAACAACGAAAACAACCTGTTCGACATCGACAACGAGATCCGGCGTGTTGGCAAGGACATTGGCCATGCGTGTCTCGTCGACATTCGGAGTCGGCAAGACCTCCGCCGGGTGTTCGAGACGCACAAGCCACAGCTCGTGTTTCACGCTGCGGCGTTCAAGCACGTGCCGATGATGGAGTTCCATCCCTCGGCAGGTGTCCTCAACAATGTCATGGGCACGCGCCTGCTCTCCGAGGTGGCACGTGCGCACGGCGTGGAGCGTCTCGTCATGGTCTCGACCGATAAGGCGGTTCGCCCAACCAACGTGATGGGCGCGACGAAACAAGTTGCGGAGAAGATCGTGCAATCGAGCAACGACGGGGAAGGCACGCGGGCCTGCGTCGTACGGTTTGGCAATGTGCTCGGGTCCCGGGGCTCGGTGTTTCACACGTTCGCCTCGCAAATCGATCGCGGCGGGCCGGTCACGGTCACGCACCCGGAGATCACACGCTTCTTCATGACGATCCCCGAAGCGGTCCGTCTCGTCATCCAGGCTGTGTCCGTTGCAGAAGGGGGGGAGGTCTTTCTTCTGGAGATGGGCGAGCCGGTCGCCATCATGGAACTCGCCAAGCAGATGATCGAGCTCTCGGGCGGCAGTGCGCAGGACATGCCCATCGTGTTCACAGGGCTGCGTCCGGGTGAGAAACTCCACGAAGAGCTGGTCTACGAGGACGAAGAGACGATCGACTGCGATGTCGAGGGACTCCTCGTCGCGCGCGGCGGGGGCGTCGATGCCGGGAGCGTTCGTTACGCGGTGGCGGGTCTGGAGCGGGCGGCCAAGGACGGTGATGATCTCGAGGTCCGCGATCGGCTGGCTTCGTTCACGGAGTGCCCAGTCATCTCCAAACGCCCGCAGCTTCGAGAAGCCCGTTGATGCACATCCTGTATCTGCATCAGTACTTCGTCGGCCCCGATGGCTCCGGAGGGACCCGGTCCCTCGAGATGGCCCGCCGGTGGGTGCAGTGGGGTCATCGTGTCACGTTGATCACGTCCTCAGCGCTGTTCTCGGAGGGACCCGCGGATCGGGCCCAGCGCACCTGTGTCGAGGGCATCGACGTGGTCGTTCTGCCCGTGCCTTACGCCGGCGAAATGTCGTATGCGCGACGGATCCAGTCGTTCCTGTCGTTCGCGATGCAGGCGAGTCGGTGGGCGGCGAAAACGTCGGCCGACGTCGTGTTTGCAAGCAGCACGCCGCTGACGATCGCCATCCCGGGGCTGGTCGGTGCCGCCGCGCAGCGTGTGCCGATGGTGTTCGAGGTCCGCGATGCGTGGCCCGACCTTCCGATCGCGATGGGGGCGCTGAAGAATCCGGCGGCGATCTGGGCGGCCCGAAAGCTCGAGACTGCAGCCTGCCGAGGCGCGGCACAGGTCATCGCGCTCTCCCCGGGCATGGCCGACAGCGTGGCCCGGTGCGGTGTGGAGCGGGGGCGGATTCACCTGGTGCCGAACGCCTGCGACACCGTCGCGTTCGATGTCGACGACGAAGCCGCGCGGGCATTTGTGCGACAGACCGTTCCCGGGAACGGCCCCCTCGTTGTCTATGCGGGGAGTTTTGGCGCAATCAACGATGCCGCATGGCTGGTGGATGTCGCGGCCGCGACACCCGGAGTCCGATTTGCGTTCGTTGGCCAGGGCCCAGGGCGTGAGGAACTGGTGGGTCGGGCTCGGGCCGAGGGGCTTCTGGACCGCCGCGTGTTTGTTCTTCCGCCGATCGCCAAGCGAGAGGTGCCGCTGCTGCTGCGCGGCGCCACCATGGCGACGTCGCTGTTTCTTCCCATCCCCGCCATGGAGGACAACAGCGCGAACAAGTTCTTCGACGCGCTTGCGGCGGGAGTCCCGGTCGCAATCAACTACGGGGGCTGGCAGGCCGAGCTGCTGGATCAGTCGGGCGCGGGCATTGTCATGCCCCGCGCTCAGGTCGAGGCGGCCGCGTCCCAGCTCTGCAGTGCGGTTCATGACCAGGCATGGCGAGAGTGCGCCGGCCGTGCGGCGCGGAATCTGGCGCGTACGCGCTTCGATAGGGATCGACTGGCCTCAGCGGCGCTGGACGTTGTGCAACGGGCTGTCGCTGGATGAACTGCAGCGTGAGCAGCATCCCGAACAAGAACACGCCCCTCGAGTCGTAGAAGTCGCCGGAGACCTGTGCGCAAGCCAGGTGTAGCAAGAATGCTGCTGCTGTCGTCGGGTCGACCCGGCGGCTTCGAACGCCGATCGCAACGATGGGGACGGCGAGGGCAAACAACAGGACGGCGAGCCCAAGGATGCCCCCATCGGTCAGTGCTTCGAGCTCGAGATTGTGCGGATAGACGCCATGCCCACGGGCACGAAACCCGTTGAGACCGTCTCCGAACCAGGGCGAGCGTGCGACCATCTCGAGCGCTGCGTCGCGCAGGGGACCACGCCCGGAGTCGTAGCTCTGCTGGAAGGTCAGCACCACGACCCGATGCTGGAATCCCTCCAACGCGCTGCGACCGACGCTGCTCCAGCGAACGATCGCAGCGAGGGCCAGCGAGCTACCCACGAGCGCGAGTGCGGTGCGGCCGACTTGGACACGCCGCATGAACAACAGTCCGCCCACACCCACAAGGGTCCCGGCGAGCGCCCCTCTCGAACCGCTCAAGATGACCAGCAGTGCCGCGACCGTGAGCCCGACCAACGGCCACCCTCGCTTGCCTCCGTCGAGGACGGCGCCGAAGCAGACGACCAGCAGAAGCCCCATGTTGCGGCCGTAGACGTTGGGGCCTCCTCCCAGGATCGAGAGCCGCCCGCCTCCCGACAACAGGCTGCTGAGCAATCCGGCGGCTGCAAACGCCCCGAACAACACCGCAACCACACGCCAGACGGAGTCCGTGGTTGGGCGGACGCCTGCGAGCAAGGTGAGCCGCCGCAGGCACAGCAGGCCCAGCGCCATCACGAGGAGGTCGCTGGCTTTGGCGACAGCGAGCGTGTCGTCCGGCGCCCACATCGTCGACAGGAGGAAGTAGCCGAAGAAGGCGAGCAGACCGACCGGCGGGAGAGCGGGTCGGGCCCGGCGGGACACGGGGATCAGCGCGACGAAGCCGATGAGCATCACCAGCCACACGCGTGGGGCCGTGAAGGCCGAGGCGTCCATGGCGATCACGCGCCCGAGGTTCCAGCGACCGGAGAGCAGGAACAGCGCCATCGCGACGGCGAGCAGGGTGCAGCCCGCGAGGCGTGGGCGGGGAGTGTTCATTGGCCGCCCCCCAGTGGAGGAAGGCTACGCCAGGCTCGGTGGAGAACCACACCGGCGAACACGGTCGCGACCGCCCACCCCGCGGCTGCAGCCTCCGCGGCGCCGAATAAACCGTGGGCCGGGATGCGAAGCCAACCGACGGTGAGTGCGGTGCCGAGTGCAGCCACATAGATCCAGGGTTGAGCGCGTCGGCGCTGCGCTGCATTGATCGCGTGCATCAACGAGCCGAGTACGAACTGAATCGCTCCGGCCCCCATGACCCACGGAAACACCGAGGCCTCCCGGGCAAACTCGTCGCCAAACACCGTGACGAGAAACAGCTCCCCCACGAGCAGCGCGAACACCACGCCGGCGAACCCAAGCGCGGTGGACAACCCGACAAGACGTGTCGTGGTGCTCGCGAAGGCTGCGCGACGACCCTCGGCGAACTGCTTGGCCATGCGCCGAAGCAGCGGCGTGCCGAGTGAAAACACGACGGCTCCGCCCGCGGTGGCGCCGTAGCTCATCACGGCGTAGTGCCCGAGAGCCTCCGTGCCGAGCAGGGTGTCCACCTGAATCCGCACAGCGTGCTGCGTGATCGAGTCGACGAAGGTCACCAGTCCGAGCGGCGCGGCGACGGCCAGCAGTGTGGCGAGGTCGCCGGTACCCGTGCGCATGCGAAGGGGTTTGGAGCGGGGTGCGTCGTAGAGCGCGGCCACGCCCCATGCCATCGCGGCCATCGCGAACAGCCCCAGTGCCAGACTTCCCGTGAACGCCAAGGTCAGTCCCAACGCCGTCAGCCCCAGCACGGATCGGAGTCCCAGCGATTGCGCGTACAGGCGCATGGCACCGCGCGCTTGAAAGGTTGCGTGGTGAAGGTCGCCGGCGAGTTCACCGGCCTTGTCCACGGCGATGGCGAGCGCGATGCCGACGGACACCGGGACCCACGTTGTCGCCGCCATGAGGCCGACCAGAGCCACGCCGGACGCGGATGCCCATCGCCGGAGCCGAACGTGGGTGGTCCACCCAAAGCGTCGCTTCACGTCCGTCACGTAGACGATGCGCTGCTGCAGCCCGACGACGACCATGACCGGCGAGCACAACGCCATCGCAAGAGCCAGGTCGCCGACCATCTGGGCGGACCCGAGCCGCGCGGCGAGCACCAACAGCCCCGCCTGCGCGAGCGCCTGGGCCAAACGGCCGAGCAACGTCCAGAACATGGATCGACGCACGGAGCCGTCGGGGGGCAAACCGTTCGAATGGGGACTCGTGTTGGAGGGGCGTTGCGACGATACTGGGGCGTGCGCCGATGGTGCTTGGGAGTGTTGTTGGGCCTGTGCGCGTGCCGGTCTCACGGGAGCGTCGAGGGGGCCGGGGCGGTCGCTGTCGAACGCCCCGGGGATTCGGCCTGCGCCCCCGTCGTTGCAATCGAAGACCCGCAGCGCCTCCCGTTTAGTTTCTACTCGGTCCCGGTCGCGGCCTTTGAGCGACTCGCGAGCGCGGGCGTGACCACGGTGGGCCCGTACTACGGCCCGCGCCCCTCGAAGGACCTGCTCGACGCTGCCGGGCAAGCTGGGCTGGGCGTGCTCTACCCCTTGGGGCTCGACGTTCCGCAGATGGACGAGCAGGGGAGGGCAGACCTGCTCGCGCAACTCGAGGGGAGGGTCGAGCACGAGGCGATCGTCGGTTGGTACGTGCTCCCCGAGGAGCTTCGACCGTGGTCTGAAGCGGAGATGCTGTACGCCGCTTGGGTGCGGGCGATCGTCCACAGCCATGACCCGCTCGATCGCCCGTTGGTGAGCTACCAGCCCAACCATCGAACCCGCGACGGCCTCACCGAGGCTTCCGCGTCCTTCAGCATCGTGTCGCGTGGGCTCTACGCCAACTTCGTGGGCGCGATGGAGCGTCGGGCGTGGGTTCGGGAAGGCGCGGGGACGATCGTCGCCGCCGCCCATGTCGACCAAGCGCCGTGGGCGGTCTTGGAAATGTTTGAGGAACCGGCCGAGTCGTCGGAGATTCGTGCGTGGGTCCGGCACGACGTGTACGCGAGTCTGGTGGCTGGGGCCCGCGGTGTGTTGGTGTTCTCCGGCTGGCCTCGCTCCGGGTTCCCTGCTTACGAAGCGTATCTCTCCGCGTATCTCGAGGTGGTGACCGAGCTCAACGGACCGCTGGGCCTCGCCACGCCCCTGGTGCGCGGCCGGGCTGCGGCACCCATCGAACTCACGGTCGTCGGTGGCCCCACTCGAACCGACGCGGCGATGGGGGACAGCCCCCTGTGGGTGGACAGCGTCGCGAGCCGGCAGGTCCGTGACGGGGATACGCGCTGGATCTACGTGGTGAACTCGGCCCCGCAGGCGGTACGGGTTCGACTCGCCCAAGTTCCCTCGGCGTGCCCCGCGGTCGCTGTCCTCGGGCCCGAGCTGCACGAGGGCGTACTCGAGTTGCCACCGCTGGGTGTCAGCGTTCTTCGAGTTCCGCACGCGACTAGGCGCGTCGGAGGAGCTGCCCATGCCAACCACGGAAAAAACGACGGCAGGGCTCGTAGGCGCCCACCGTCGGTTGGTCAGGTGTTGGGTCCGGTTCCGTGAAGAAAACTCAGCCGCCGAGTCCGACGAACACGCGGCCCACGCGACCGCTGGCGTTGCCGTAATACAGGGTCGCGCCACCAAAGTTGTCGTCGCCGAAGCGGAGCCCGCCAAAGTCGGAGAAGTTGGCCCCCGCGGTGTCGATATCGCGAATGACTTCGGTCTCCTCGCCTGCGGCATACCGAGCCACGATCAAGCGGTCGTCGAGCGGGACGCCCGCGTAGAGGTTGTTGGCGCGGTCGAACTGCAGGCCGTCGACGAGCAGGTTCGGGTCCGCGTTGTCGCCGAAGCTGAGGTACAGCGTTGGCTCGCCGGCTTCACCGGTTTCCAGGATGGGGACCCGAAGGACCTCTCCGGCGACACCGAGGTACAGGAAGCCGTCTTCGGGTCCTGTGATGACTGCCGAGGGCATCACAAGGTCCGACAGGAGCACGCGTGTGCCAGCCGGAATGGGAGGCTCTCCGCCGGTTGTCCCTCCCTCGTCGTCGTTGGGCGGACTCGGATCCCACACCAGGAGCTGTCCACCCTCGCCGTTGGTCATGTAGATCTCGCCATCCATCTGGACGAGGTGGCGGATGGCCCCCAGCGGCTCCGCGTCGACCGTCTCGTCGGAGAGGGTCTCGATGTTGCCGCCGTTGATCGTCAGGGCCTCGAGCGCTTGGTTGCCCGCATTGGCGATGAGCAGCACGTCGATGTCGTCATCGCGGTCGGGGACCTGCCCCATCCTCGCGCCGAATGGCGCGCCGGGAATCTCGTGCCGGCCCATGTGGACGGCGAACTCTTCTTGGAGCTCGTCGTCGAACTCGAGGTCGAACCAAGACACGAACCCTTCGTTCATGACAGCCCACAGCTGACCCCCGCGGAACGAGACGGTGTTGGGGGTCCCCAACTGCTCGGGGTCCATGATCATCGGCAGGCCCTCTTCGAAGTTGGCCTCGACGATCTCGATGGTGACGTCGGCCGTCGCTTCAACCCCGTTGCGAATCGCGGTGAGCGTGAAGGTGAGAACGTCTCCGCCAGAGGCTCCGGCGGGCACGTCGATCAGTGGGCTCTGGGTGTCGATGCCGGTGACGTTGGCGTCGGGTCCCCCGGTCTGGGCCCAGGAAAACTCGTCGGCAAGAATCTCGGAATCGACCGGGACTCGCAGACCGGCGATCACCCGGATTGGGTCATCGGGAATGTCGTACTCGGGCCCCGGCACGCAGATGTCCTCGACGCACTCGAGCGTGCCGATGCAGTTGTTCTCCAGGCAGGCGCAGGTCTCCTGGCCGGCGATACAGTCGACAGGGCCCGTGGTCGACGGGCTCGTCGTGGTCGGAGCGGTGTCACCGGTTCCGTCCTCCCCCGTGGTCGCTCCGGGGGTATCGGTTTCGTTCTCGTCGCCGTTGCTGGCCTCGCAAGCGGGGAGGCCGAGGGCGACGAGCAGAGTCAGGCTAAGGGGAGCACGCCGCATCATCCCCTCGATTGTATCGACCGAATGACGCCGAGGCTGTGTACGACAGCCGACACCAAGGTGGGTCACGGCCCCCAACGGTCGCCATGTGGAGCGGAAGGAGCGCGAGGTGTCACCGCCATTTTCGCGCCAACGCATGACGTCCGGCAAAAGTTGCCGCCCGCGTCCTCGAGACGTCTGCGCGCTAGTGGTCGTGCTCGAAGAGCTCTGGGTTTTGCTCGATGAGCGTGCGGATCTTGGGCACGAGTGCCTCGGTCATCTGATCGAGGGTGAACTCAGGCTGCCAGCCCCAATCGCGACGCGCGTTGCCGTCGTCGAGCACGCGGGGCCAAGAGTCGAGGATCGCCTGCCGGTGCGCGTCGGGAGCAAACGTGATCTTCACACCAGAAATCGCGGTCGCGACGCTGGCCGCGATCTGCTCCGCTGTCGGTGAGAACGCCGCGATGTTGTAGGTGCTGCGCCGCAACGATCCGCGAGGTGCCTCGGAGAGCTCGACCAGAGCCCGGATGCCGTCGGGCATGTACATCAGAGGGATGCGGGTGTCCGCCCGGCAAAACGCCTCGTAGTGCCCGAGCCGAACCCCGTCGGTGTACATGAACAGCGCGTAGTCACTGGTGCCCCCGCCCGGAAGCGAAGCGCTGATGAGCCCTGGAAATCGGACCGCCCGAAAGTCCAGGCCGAATCGCCGCCAGTAGTAGTCGCCCAACATCTCGCCGGCGACCTTGGTGACGCCGTACATCGTCGTAGGCTGCAGCGGGACATCGTCGGGAACGACCTCGGGCAGGCCGGGCCCAAAAACGGCGATCGTACTGGTGAAGATGACCCGTTCGACCTCCAGCTTCCGGCACGTCTCGAGAACGTTGACGGTGCCGGTCTGGTTGACGTGGTAGGTGCGCTGCGGAACCTCTTCACCGCGTGCACTGAGGATCGCGGCGAGATGAAACACCCGGTGCGGCCGGACGGTCGCGAACAGCGACTCGACCGCGTCGGCGTCGGTCACGTCGAGGCTATGCCAGGGCACCTCATCATCGAGCTGCGCAGCGCTGGGGCGCGGCGCGATGTCGGAGCCGTGGACATCGAAACCGCGGGCACGCAAAACACGGATCAGGTCGAGTCCAACCTGTCCGCCAGCACCGGTCACCAAGCAGCGCGTCGTCATTCGGGCCGCCGATGATGGCCCGCTGCCGCTCTACGAGCAAGGATCCGTTCACCACGCTAGAGCGCATCGAACGACCTCGGCGAGGGCGCAGCCCGAACTAGGATCTCATGCCTGAAGTCCGTGCCGGGTTTCTGCGGGCCCCCCTTTGGGTGTGGGGGCCCTCCGAAACCCTCGGTCGCTCAGGCCTGCGTTCGGTACTTTCCGTCTTTCCCGCTACGCATCCCTCCGGGACGCTTCGCTCTCTTGCTCCGAACCCCTCGGAAACCCGGAACGAACTTCAGAACTGACGTACTAGGACGGGGGAACCGAGAGGTTCCCCTCGACACTAGGAGGTGAGGCCGGGGTCGGCTCGGAAGAACGCGTTGCGGTCCGGATCCTGGTAGCTCCGGTAGTCGATCGCCCACGGCGTGACCTTGGTCTCGGAGCCGGTCCGGGAAATGGTGAGCGCCATCGGACGCACATCCCGGTAGTTGCTGTCTTCGGGAAGGTCTTCGTTGGCGACGCCCCCGGCCGAGAACACGGTCAGCAGCCGAATGTCGTCGCGTGGGTAGTGGTCGCGGAACCCAGCGTTGAACTTCTCGTGGCCGCGGACGAGGAGGGAGCACCCCACACGGTGCATGAACTTTCGGAACTGCTGCCGTCCAAACGAGAAGCGAGCCGAGGCTGCCTGCAGATCCTTGGGCACCATTTCAGCGCGGCTGGGATCGCTCCACAGCATCTGGAAGCGGATGTCGTCGTCGTTGAGACTCCACAGCCCTCTCCACGTTTTCTGGAGCAGTTCGTCGCGCGGAATCCCACCGTGCACGAACAAGAGGTTGTCGAACAGCAGCGAGTTGGGCATCTGCTCGAAGAACTTCAGGTAGCGCTCGAAGACCTCGTCGGGCAGGACCCGCTGTAGGTTGTTGATCGCATCCGCAGGCTTCACGCCGCCGTAGATCCGGCCGCCGTACTCGATGTAGTACTCGTGGTTTCCGCGCAGCACGAACACATGCTCGGGCACGGTGTTGAACAGATTGAGTACGCCTCGCAGCACGCCGTTGAAGCTGAAGCGCCCGCGGTCGATGTAGTCGCCCAGCAGGACCAAGCGAACATCGGGGTTGTTGTCCGGGTCGGCCCGGAAGCGCTTCACCTTCTCCATGAAGTCGCTCTGCATCACCGCGCCCTTGAGGCAGCTGTAGCAGCCGTGCAGATCGCCCAAGACGATCAGCTCGTAGTCGCGGTTGCCACCCTGGGGAACGGCATGGACGTGGCCATCGAGGAACTCGTCGCCATCGAGTTGGTCCACGCGCTGCTTGCCTTGAAGTCGACCGGCTCCGGCCTCCCGCATCTTCGCCCACTTGGCCTCCGTTTTTTCGAGGAGCCGGATGTCGGCCTCGATCTGCGCCCGGATCTCGGAAGGGTCGGGCGAGTAGTGGTGCTCGAACGTCTTGAAGAAGGGGTGGTCCGTCTTGGCGGTGGGCTTGTCGACCGGCTTCTCTACGGCAACCCGCGCTTCGGTGCTCGCATCGTCGTCGGCCCGTGAGGCTTGCCCCAGCAGCGCCGCCAACTCGTTGCGGAACTTGACCTCTTCTGGATGGACGACACCGTCGGCGTTGATGAAGTCGTCGACGACGCGAAGCAGTGCCTCGCGGTTGCCTTGGCTGAGCCCTTCGAAGAGCTCGAAGCAGCGGAGCTTGAGCTTGGAGATGACAAACACGTCGACGTCTTCGCCGTCGGCGACCGCCTCGGTGAACAGAGACTTCACTTCGTAGTCGACTTGCTGGAACAGCTCGACGTAGTGCTCGTGCTGCTGCTCGATCTGCTCGAAGCGGAGCTCTGGGTCGAGGTCGCCTCGAGCGTCGACCCTGGCCGTGACCAGTTTGCGCAAGAAGGAGCGGACGAAGGACTTCTCGCGAAGGTCGAACTCCGAGTCGATGTAGCCGCAGGTCGTCAGATAGAAAATGACGGCCTCGATCTGTTGCTCGGCGATCTTCGGATCCTTGCTCAGCTCGATCACGAGCCGAATCTATCAGGTGGAGGCTCCGAGGTAGCCGTGCGTCGCCAGGTATGAATCCAGGCCACACAAAAGAAGAGGGCCCCCCGCACAGCGAGAAGCCCTCCTCTTGTAATCCCGCTTAGCGCGGGCGGTTTGAATCACTCGCCGGTGATGACGGTGCAGTTCTTGACGTACACGCCGCCAAGGATGCGCATCGACGAGTAGTCGACGGTGTCAACGCGGGTGATGCCGCCGGTCTTCTTGGCGGTGTCGACGCTCATGTCTCCCCAGGCAGCAAGGCCGAGGACACCAGTTGCGCAGGTTTGGCCCTGCTTGGGGCCGGGGCGGACGCCGTCGGAGACTTCAGCCTGCGTGGCGGGGCCGACACCTTTGACGCCGGTGTAGAACGCACCGGAGGGAGGGCCCGAGCCGATGACGGCACAGCCGGAAGCGGAAAGCGTAGCGAAGGCGAGAACAGCAGCGATTTTCTTCATCGTGAGATCTTTCGAGAGAGAGTTGAGCGTTGCCTTCGAAGGTCAAACGCGCGCGGACTATAGCTATGCCATTTGCTCAGGGTCAACTTGCCCGCACGAGCAGGGGGTGGCACGGTGCGCGCGTCCAATGAGGTTGCTCTCCCAAGCCGGCCGTCGACTGATCCTGTCCGTAGCGTTCATGTGCGGTTCAGCGGCAGGAATCGAGGGATGTGGCTCCCAAGGTCGTTGGCCAGCGCACGTTCCGGGCATTCAGGCGGCGAGTCGAGAGCAGCTCTTGCTGCCCGGCGGCGGCGTTGTGTTGTTTTTTCGCCACACTGGCCCCTTCGAGTCCGCTTTTTCCGGACTCGTTTCTGATCTCACGGCCGGCGGCTGGCAAATCCTCGACAGCAAGGGCTCGCTGTATTCGCAGTCGATCTCGGGATGTGGAGTGAATTGCGACGAGCTCCGTTTCTATGCGGTTACCCGGCGTATGGGCCCGATCTCCGAGACCCTGCTGCGAGTCTCAGCTCCGCACGAGAACCGACCTCGAGTTGAACTCGACGGGGTCTGCGTCTCGCTTCCCCTCATGAAGCGGAGGCTCGATCCGGCCTCGCGATACGGCCCGCTCTTCGATGTGGACCTAGATCGGGACGGTCGATTGGACGGCTACGTCCCACGATTCGACGGGGTGAACGTGGTCTGGGATGCCTACGTGATGCGGGGCTCGTGTGGCCATCGTGTCGGAACATTTGGCCGGCTGCCCGCTGATCCTCACACCACGGAGCTTGGCCCGGGCGGGCTCGTCGACCTGACCGTCGCCGAACCCTCGGTCGATGAGGATGGACGGCATCGGAAGACCCCGGTCACGTACCACTTCGATGGGGCGCGCTACGTGCCGCCTCAACCTTCGCCGTCGTGAAGCTCCGACCGTCCGCGTTTGCGGACACCAAGAGGGTTTCGTCCGGTCGCTCGACGACCGCGAGCGCAACCGGCCCTGCGCCGACATCATAGTGCAGCGTCGGGGCGAAGCGTCCCGCACCGATCCCTGGGTGGACTTCGATGCGTTGTTTGTCCGCACGGAGCAGGACGATGTCGAGGTGACCGTTGCGGTCGACATCTCGAAACACGCCGCCGCTCACCGTGCCGCCCGCGAGCTTGTCCGGGCTGTCGAGCCAGCCGAAACCGCTACTGTGCTGCAGCCATGCCCCGTCGGGCCCGGTGGCGAGGATGTCAGGGAGCCCGTCCTCGTCAACGTCTGCTGCGTCGAGCTGATGAGGGGACCGCACCTGCGCTCTCCATTCATCCACGAGTCCTCCATGCGAGGCGTTGCGGAAGATCCTCAGGTGATCGGGGATCGGGGATTGTGGGGTTCCGGTCGTGAGTCCGGCAACCACGTCCACGTGGCCTTCCTGATCGATGTCGACGAGGAGGAGGCTCGGCGTGGTGCGCCCTTTCGGGTCGAGCGGGACGAGCTCGGGAGGGGCGAACCCGCCGGCACGTCCGTGGAGGAGGTGGAGCAGCGGCCGCTGACCGTCGGAGGCGACGACGAGGTCGATATGGCCATCACGGTTGAGGTCGGCACTGGCCACTTGAAGCGGTGCCGGCTCGAACTGGGCGACCGTGGCCGGCTGGTGGTCGTCGCCATCGAGGAGGACGACCCGGCCGCTCTCCCCATGTGCGACAGCCCAGCGCTGCGGCCCGAGCACCGCGAGATCGTCCGCGGGCTCGCTGAGCTTTACGTACGTCGAGCGCCAGCCCTTGTCGACATGGACCTCGTGGACTCCAATCGCGTCCCATCCGTCATACAGGCTGAGCACCCGGCCCTCGTCCCCGGCGGCCGCGGTCATCCAGCGCGGCGGCGCGTCGGCCGGGTGGGTGGCTGTCTGTGGGGAACGGTGGCCACATGCCCCCAACATGAGGAGGGCGAGGGTCAAGGAGCGTGCGGATCTCGGCCGGGGAGTCATGAATCTCGCGGTGCGCAATATACACGGCTGCTTCGGGCGATGAAGCGGTCGTCGTAGTAGAGACAAATCGCCTTTTTCGGTAGCCTCTGGGCGAGTGCGCTGCCACGCGTACATGGTTCCGGCCGAAGCTTATCGTGAACTCGAGGCGCAAATCCTCGAGCAGTTGCGTAGTGGCGACCGCGATCAATTGCGTCACCTCGTCGGCGAGCACGACCTCCAGGTCGAACTGCTCAGCGGTGAGTGGCGCACGCTCATGGCCGACTTCGAGGACCACTACCAGGTCATCGACGACGAATCCCGGACCGCACGCATGGTCGTCGGCCCCGACGAACTCGAGGATTTCGTCGAGGGGCTTCGCGACCCAGCTCGGCAGGCTCGATGGGCGCCGATCTCCTTCGGCATCGCCGAACTCACCGACGCGTTGCCGGCCGGGACAGACTTGGTCGGCGTGTTGTTCCTCGAGGAGGATGACGACTGGCTGTGGAACGAGCCGGTCTATGAGCTCATCGCGATCCGTCCGGAGGTGTTCGCGTTGCTCGAGGGGCAGCTTCGCCATCAGCTCGCCACGGGTGACTACCGAGCGATGGCCCGCCTCGCGGCCGATCACAGTGAAGGGTCGGTCGAGTTCTCGCCCGAGCAGTGGCGGGTGCTCACGCGACACGCACAGGAGCGAGTTCCCGAGCTGCTGACCGTCGTCGAAGATCGGCTCTCCTCGCCGGTCGACTACACGCAGATCCGCGAAGCGCTCTCGCTCGTGGCCGACCCTCGGTACCAGCCCAGCCTCGACGCATGGCTTCGCGTTCACGCGGCCTCGGCTCAGTACGCGCTGTATTTCCGCGACGCGTCACTCGAGCGGCGCGAGCTGGAGGGATCTGGCTTGTTTCCACTCGATGGCCGGGCGACCCAAAAGATGCGCCGTGTCCCGGGCCCGGGCGAGCCGCCTCCGTCGGCGGATGTCGCGGACGCGGTCGATGTGGTGCAGCCCTCTGACGCGGGGAACACCGTCCCGCTCTCCGTGGCACAGCACGCTCAGGCGAAGAAGATCCCCTCCGACGACAGCGAGTGATCGCTCGGGGACGGGAAAACCGACCGTAGGTTTCTTCGCCGGGCTGATTTCAACAGGTAGCGTCTGCTAGATGCCCGCATGGGAAGGCGCCGTCGGACTCGGCCTGGGCTTGTTGCTGCTCGGGCTCTGGCTCGGAATCCGCTTTGTGCGTTGGCGTACGCAGCGACGCGGGCGCCGAGTCGCGCATCGCGGCCTCCGAGGTGAGGTGCACGGGGTTCGGCTGCTGGAGGAGGCGGGCTACGCCGTGCTCGACACTCAGGTTCGCGCGCTGGCCATCGTTGAGGTGGACGGCGATGACGAAACCTATGAGCTCCGCATCGATGCGATCGTCGCTCGCGACGGCCGCCGGTTTGTGGCCGAGTTCAAGACCGGCAACGCCGCGACCATCGCGTCGGCACCCACACGCCGACAACTGCTGGAGTACGCGCTCGCGTTCCCCGACCACGGTCTGCTGCTTGTCGATGCGAGCGAAGGCACGCTGCAAGAGGTCGGCTTTCCCCGCCTCCTCGCGCTGGGGGAGTGAGGTGGACCGGGTTGCACTCGGCGGCGGGGGACGACAAAGTTCGGGTTCGCTGTCATGCCCGAGTCTTCGTCGTCCCGTTGGTCGCTGCTCCTGGCGCTCTCCAAGAAGGTGTTCGTCGTCTTGGGCGGCCTCGTGTTCTTTGGCGGCGTTGCCCTCGCCGTCGTGCTCTCGCTGACCTGCTTGTTGGCCGACTCGGTCCCGGGCACGACGGTCATCGAGGTCCGACTCGACCGACGGCTTTCGGAGGTCGGCACCTCGGATCCGCTCTCGGGCATCCTCGGTCGCGGATCTCCGACGCTGCGAGACACCATCGAGGGCCTCGATCGCGCTCGCGAAGACGACCGCGTCTCTGGGATGATCGCCTACATCGACGGCGGGGTCGGGGGCATGGCGCAGGCGCAGGAACTCCGAGATGCGATTTTGCGATTTCGCGAGTCGGGAAAGTTCGCGTACGCGTTCTCCGAGACGTTCGGCGAGATGGGGCCGGGAACTCAGGGCTACTACGTCGCGGCGGCCTTCGACGAGGTCTGGATGCAGCCGACCGGCCAGGTCGGTCTTGTCGGGCTCATGTCCTCGTCGAGCTTCTATAAAGGAACGTTCGAGCTGCTCGACGTGGAGGTCCTTGGAGACCGTCGGCGGGAGTACAAGAACGCCTTCAACTCCTACACCGAGCGCCGCTACACCCCGGCGCACGAGGAGGCGATTCGGACGCTCCTCGAGGACTTCGTCGGACAGATGCAAGAGGGCATCGGAGAAGGACGAGGTGTGGACCCCGACGTCGTGGCCGGTTGGATCGACGGCGGTCCCTACCTAGGCGCGGCTGCAACGGAGCTCGGGATCGTGGATCACCTCGGCTACAAGGACGAGGTGGTTGCCGCTGCAAGGGGAAAAGCTGGCGAGGATGCTGAGCTCCTTTTCCTCGACGCGTACATCCAACGCATCGACCCCGCGCCCACGACGGACAAGAAGATCGCGCTCATCTACGGGGTCGGTGCAGTGACGCGAGGTTCGAGCGGGAGCGACGTGCTCACAGGCTCCGAGTCGATGGGTAGCGATACGGTCTCCCGCGCTCTGGCTGCCGCCGCTGCCGACGAAGACGTCGTGGCGATCGTGTTCAGGGTCGACAGTCCGGGAGGGTCCGCGGTCGCCTCCGACACCATCTGGCGTGAAGCTGTGCGGGCGCGCGAAGCAGGCAAGCCGGTGATCGTCAGCATGGGGAATGTGGCGGCATCCGGTGGCTACTACGTCGCGGCCGGGGCGACCAAGATCGTGGCCCAGCCGGGGACCATCACTGGGTCGATCGGTGTCTTCGCAGGCAAGCCCAACCTACGAAAGCTCTGGAACAAGGCCGGGGTCACCTTCGACACCGTGAGCACCTCGGACAACGCGCTGGCCTATTCGACGGTTCACGGGTACGACCAGGGAAGTTGGGAGTCGCTCCAGGCATCCCTGGACCAGATCTACGTAGACTTCAAAGATCGGGTCGCCCGTGGCCGCGGGATGTCGAACGAAGACGTGGAAGCGGTCGCAAAAGGCCGGGTATGGTCCGGCGTGCGGGCCAAGGAAGCCGGATTGGTGGATGTGCTCGGCGGACTCGACACGGCGGTCCAACTTGCACACCAGGAGGCCGGCTTCTCCGGCGACGAGCGGTTGGCCTTGGTCGAGTTTCCGCCCTCACAGGGGCTGCTGTCGAAACTCTTGGGCGGGGACGAGCTGGACAACAGCGAGGCGGTGCAGAGCCGCTCTCACCAGCTTCGCTTGGAGCAGCTTCGAGCCGGTTTCCAGGTCCTCGACGAGCTCGGCCTCGAGCCTCGGAGCTCCGGTTCGCTCCGGATGCCCCAGCTCCAGGTCCGAGATGGCGGCAGCGAACCGCAGGCTCGTTGACGACGGTTCTTCGTCTCGACCGACCCCTACTCGGATCGCTCACAAGCCCTCCGAAAAACTCACTCGGCCGGATGCGCGGCGGCATCTTCGGCCGGCGGGTTCTTGCGCCGGGCGTTGCTCACCTTGCCACTGGCCTTCCCGGGCTTCTTGCGATCCTTTGCGGAGCCCTTGCGCGGACCGTCGCGGCGTTGGTCGCTCAGCCTCCACGGGGCGGGAGCGCGGGAGATCGACAGCAGCAGTCCGACGGCCCCCAACGATGTAAGCAGCGAAGACCCGCCATAGCTCAGGAACGGCAACGTGATGCCCTTCGCCGGGATGACCTCCAACACGACGGCGATGTTCACGATCGCCTGAAGTCCGAACAGGGATGACAGCCCAACAGCGAGGTACAGGCCGAATCGGTCTCGGGCACGACGCGCGATCACCACGCCTCTCCAGACCAAGAGAAGCATCAGCCCCATGGCCAGGAGGATGCCTGCGAATCCGAGCTCTTCGCCGACCGTGGCGAGAATGAAGTCCGTGTGGTTCTCGGGAAGGAACCCGAGCTTCTGTTTGCCGTTGCCCAAGCCCAGGCCGAACCATCCGCCGGAGCCGATACTGATCAGTGCCTGCTGGACCTGGTAACCGTCGCCGGAGAGGAACTCCTCCAGGCGGCCACGGCGATAGTCGACGCCAAGAATCTGTTGCCATGCGATCGGAGCGGCGAGCATCACGGCGGCCACGACGTAGCTCAGCCGAGTTCCTGCAACGAACAGCATGATGAGCGTCAGCGATCCCAAGAGGATCGTCGTGCCCAGGTCCTTCTCCATGAGAACCAGAAGCATCGTGAAGCCCGAGATCGCCATCACAGGGAGGAACCCCTGAGTGAAGGCTCGGACGCGCTCACCCTTGCGAGCCAGGGTTGCTGCCAGGAAGACCGCGAGTGCGACTTTCGCCAGCTCGGAGGGCTGCAGGCTGAACGTGCCTACGCGGATCCATCGACGGGCACCGTTGATCTCGGTTCCGAACATGAGGACCATCAGCAGCATCGCGATCGCACCGAGCATCAGCTGCGGGGCGAAGCGTCGCAGCAACCGGTAGTCCATGCGGCTCATGGTCACCATGAGCACAAAGCCGGCCACGGCGAACATCGCTTGCCGGCTGAGGAAGTGTTCCCAGCCGCTGTAGGTGCTGTGCCCGAGCCAAGCGCCCGCGCTGTAGACCATCACCAGGCCCAGGCCAGTCAGCGCAACGGCCGCGAAGAACAGCCACGGATCCATCGGCCGACTGCCGAAGTCTCGCCGGGTTGGCGGGGCGGCGGGGCTGGTGGATGGCTCGTCGACCTCGAGCGCTTCGGCAGCATCGGACACAGAGGCGACGGGAGCACGAAACGGGTCCCAGCACCTAAAAAACGGCGGTTTGGGCGACTCGAACGGGCCTGCGCCGCGGAGCGCGGACGACCGTGACTGGTCGGTTGGGGGGAGGCGAGCCGGTGGTCGCCGCCTGCGCTCCCCCGGGAACCGAAGCCCTACGCAAGGTCGTCTTGAAACGACTTGGACGCGGCAGGGCCGAGCGAGGCGAGGATCTCCTCGATCTGCTTCTTTTCGTCGTCACCGATCTTGGCGCCGAGCTTGAGGCCGAGAAAACCTCCTGAACTCGCGGCCACCTGAATGCACAGGTCGACGATCGTGGAGGTGCGGTCGCTGAGGCCTCCGGTGACTTCCCTCAGAACCGCGAGGGACTCTCGCATGAAGGCGTCGGAAGGCTTCTCCTCGAGGAGCGACTCCATGGTGCGGAACGCTTCGCTGCCCGGCTCGATGCCCCGGCTGCTCAGGACCTTGAGAATCGCGCCCCGCTCGCCTCGCTGAATCTTGCCGTCCGCCCACGCGACGTGGACCAAGGGCAGCAGGTCGAACACGCGAGCGGAGTCGCCGTCGAAGCCCAGCGCATTGATGTGAGCGGCGACCTCGATGTCATCGGTGCCAGCGCTCTGCGCGATCGTCCGCTTCTCCTCGAGCTCCTTGGCAGCCAGCGTCATCTGGTGGCGCTGGGCCGAGCGAAGGTCTTGCTCGTGCTGAGCGAAGTACAGTTCTTCCTCTTCGGAGGACATGGGCCGGATAGTAATACCGACTCAATCCAGGGCCAACACGGCCTCGGTGAACTTGTCTCCGCGCTGCGCATAGCTTCGGTATTGGTCGAAGCTGGAGCACGCGGGTGCCAGCAGGACGAGATCTCCGGGCTTCGCGAACGTCTGGGCTGCGGCGACGGCATCGTCCATGGACTGCGCTCGGCGGCAGGGTAGCTGTCCTTCCGCCAGGGCTTCGAACTGCGCTGCTGCCTCGCCGAGGGTGACCAGAGCGCGCCCTTGCAGCCGGAGGAGCTCTCCCAGCGGGCCGAGGTCGTCTCCCTTGGCTCGACCCCCGGCGATCAGCACAAAGCGCTCACGCAGCCCGCCGAGGCTCGCCATGGCGCTCGCCACGTTCGTGGCCTTGGAGTCGTTGAAGTACTTCACGCCCGCCAGCTCACGCACGAACACCATGCGGTGCGGGAGCCCCTCGAAGCTGCGAAGTCCGCTGCGAATCGCATCCACAGGCACGCCCAGGTGTCGTGCCGCTGAGATGGCGAAGAGGGCGTTCTTCGCGTTGTGCCGGCCGGGTAGGCGGAGTGCCGAGCGTTCGTAGCGCTCGCCGTCGACCACGAGTGTGTCGCCAGGTCCGTCCCCGAGGATGTTGGCAAACGGGGAACCAACCTGTTGCAGAGCGTGGCCTGCCAGTGGTGCGAAGCTCGCAGTCCATGCGTCGTCGGCATCGAGTAGGGCGAGGCCTCCGGCTTCGAGATTGGCAAAGACGGCGGTTTTCGTTCGGGCGTAGTGCTCGAACGACTGGTAGCGATCGAGGTGATCGGGGGTGACGTTGAGAATCATCGCCACCGCGGTGGGTCCTGGCTCGAGCGTCTCGAGTTGGTAGGACGAGCACTCGAGCACCAACGATGACGGCCGCTCCCGTTCGCCAGTCGCCACGGCACGGGCGAGCTCGGCGGGGGGGTCCCCGAGGTTGCCGCCAACGAAAGGCGTCTGCCCGCCTTCGCGCATGAAATGGCCGAGCATCGACGTGACCGTGCTCTTGCCGTTGGTCCCGGTGATCAGGACCGTCGGCAGTGGACCGAGCACCTCCAGTGCCAGGCTCAGCTCACCATGAACCTTGGCCATCGGTGCGTGTCGTTCGCACGCCTGTCGGTGGACCCCGGGCGGAACGCCGGGGCTGAGGACCATCAGGTCGACGCCCTCGAACGCATCGGCACCGGGGACCTCGGCGCCCAAGAACAACACGGCGCCTTCGGGTGCATCCTCGACGGCCTCGCGGCGATCGTAGACGTGCACGCTCACTCCGAGCGACACCAAGAGGCGAACCGCAGCCCGTCCGCTGGCACCCAGGCCGATGACCAGGGCGCGTCGGTACGGAATGCTCATCGAAGCTTGAGCGTGGCCAGTGCCACGAGCGCCAGCGCGAAGCTGATGATCCAGAAGCGAACGATGACCTTCGGCTCGGCCCACCCCTTCAGCTCGAAGTGGTGGTGAATCGGGGCCATCTTGAACACACGCTTGCCGGTCAGTTTGAAGCTGACCACCTGCACGATGACGCTGACGGTCTCCAGCACGAAGATCCCGCCTACGAGCAGCAGCGTGAATTCGTTCTTGGTGGCGACCGCCAGGAAGCCCAAACCGGCGCCCAGTGGCAGCGATCCGACGTCGCCCATGAAGACGCTGGCTGGGTACGTGTTGTACCAAAGGAAGCCGATTCCGGCTCCGATCATCGCGCCGCAGTAGATCGCCAACTCGCCCACGCCCGGGATGTGCGGGATGTGCAAGTAGCGAGCGATGTCGAAGCCTGCGATCAGCGTACCGGCTGCGTAGGTGAGGATGAGGAACGTGGCCGCCGAGATGATGACCGGGCCGATTGCAAGACCATCGAGGCCGTCGGTCAGGTTCACCGCGTTGGAGGTTCCGACGATGACGAGCACGCCGAAGGCGACGTAGGCCATCGCAGGAAGCGCTACGTCAGATTCGTAGAAATCGAGCAAGGGCAGCGCGAGCTTGTAGCGGATGTGCTCGGGCATCATCTCGCTGCCTTCGTAGATGTACAGCGACACCCCGGTGGCGATGATGAACTGCAGGGCGAACTTGACCTTGCCCGGCATTCCGTCCGAGTTCTTCTTGCGGATCTTCATGAAGTCATCGAGGAACCCGATGACGCCGTAACCCGCCGTGGTGAGCGTGGCCATCAACACAAACGGGTTGCGGATGTCCGCCCACAGGATCGTGGGGATGATCAGCGTGAAGAGGATCAAGCTGCCGCCCATGGTGGGTGTGCCGCGCTTGGCCAGGTGTGACTCGGGCCCGTCGTCACGGACGACTTGGCCGAGCTGGATCCTCTGCAACGTGCGGATGAACCAGGGATAGAGCACGAGTGAGAGCAACAACGCCGTGAGCGTCGCCGCGATGACTCGAGTCGATGTGTAGCGAAGGACGTTGAGCCAGCTCAGCGCCGCAATCTTCGTACTCAGTGGATACAGCAGCGTGTAGAGCAACCCAGCACCTGTCCGTGTCGCGGAGTGTCCGCGCAGGACTGAAAACCTGTCTCTACGGATGGCATGAACCGGCCCCTCAGAGCAAGAATGAGGCGAGCCTGGACCCGCGATGTTCTCGCATCGCGAAAGGGCCGTGGAACGCGCCAGATCTCAAACCCGCATGGGGGGTGCTCAGGGCCCGAGGATCACCGCGTTCGTTCAGATTGGCGCGATTCGGGCAGCGGGGCGGTCGGTTGGGTTCCGCGCAGACATGCTGGTCATCTGCGCCTGCGGGCACGCCGCCCGGCAGCATCGGGAACGGTCCATCGTCATGGGCGTCAGGGGGCGCCGTACCGCGCGAAGCACATCAGTGAAGCCACGCTCGCCAGATGGCCGGCAGGGTGGTCTTCCCGTGGTGGAAGAGCCGAGGGGCGAGCCAACGAGGCCGGTTGGGCTGGGTTCGTAGCGGCATCCCGGCTTCTTCGGGGGAGAGGGACCCCTTGCGGCGGTTGCAGTCGACGCAACACGCGACGATGTTCTTCCAGTTGGTGCGGCCGCCATGGCACCGAGCGACGACGTGGTCGAGCGTCAACTCCTTGTGGCGGAACTGGTCGCCGCAGTACTGGCATCGATATCCGTCTCGTAGGTAGATGTTCTCGCGCGAGAACCGGACGTACATCGGACGAACCTTGAGCGAGCGCACCAGGCGAACGACAGCGGGAACCTCGAAGTCGCGAGAGACCGTGCGGGCCTTCCAATCGTGTTGGGAGACGACCTCGACCTTACCCAAGAACTGCATACACATCGCCCGTTGCCACGGGATGACGCGAAGCGGTTGGTAGCCCTGGTCCAACAGCAACGTATCTCGAACTGTCATATACGACCCGCATCCAAAGTAGCACGCTGGCAGATCTACGCACGTTGGGGTTGGTGTGTGTCTTGAGCGGACATGTTGGCGGCGGTTGTCTTGGCGGTGCACGCCGATCCTGGTACTCGCGACTCCGTGCAATGGACTCCGGACGAGCTGGCCCGTGACGCGGGCGGAACCCTGATTCGATCCACGGATCGCGCGATTCAGGGGGTGTTCATCGATTCGCGTTCGCCACTGGCCGGCGGGCTGTTCGTCCCGATCGTCGCAGCACGGGATGGACATGACTTCATCCCAGCAGCGTTGGAAGGCGGCGCAGCTGCCACCCTGGTGCAACGCGGCCACGAAGTACCCGCGGGCACGACCGCGGTCATCGAGGTTGCAGACACTCAGGAAGCCCTGACCCGCCTCGCCACAGCTCGATGTGCCGCGTTCGAGGGCCCAGTCGTGACGATCTCTGGAAGCAACGGCAAGACCACAACGCGGGCCATGATCGCTGGCGTGCTCGATGCCTCGATGCCGAGCGTGTTGTGCACGCAAGGCAATCTCAACAACCATCTGGGCGTGCCGCTGACCGTTCTTGGGAAGCCGCATGCGCCGGACGCGATGGTGGTGGAGCTCGGCATGAGCGCGCCGGGGGAGAACGATGCCCTGGCTGCCATCGCCCAGCCGCAGATTCATGTGATCACCTCGGTGGCCCTCGAGCACCTCGAGTTCATGAAGAGCATCGAGGCCATCGCCGCGGCCGAGGCCGAGCCCATTGAACGGGTTCGCCCCGGAGGATGCATCGTGGCCCCGGCCGACGAGACGCTGCTGCGCCCCCATCTGGACCGCGCGAGAGCAGATGTGATGACCTTCGGCAATGCCGACGACTGCGACGTTCAGATCCTCGACGTCTCGGTCGGCGCCCGCACGCGCGCGACTGTCCGCGTAGGCCCTCATGCCCCCATCGAACTCGACCTGCCGCTGTTCGGAGCCCACAACGCCCGCAACGCTGCCGCTGCGCTTGCGGTCGGTCACCGGCTTGGGCTCTCCCTCGAAGCGAGCGTCCAGGCACTGGCGACGGTCCGGCCTGTCGGGGACCGTGGACGTGCCATCGAGTGGGGCGAGCACCTGCTGATCGCGGACTGCTACAACGCCAACCCTGGGTCGGTGGAGGTTGCGCTTGGGAGTCTGGCTCGCCTGGCATGCCCTGGCCCGAAGATCGCGGTGCTTGGCGACATGCTCGAGCTCGGGCCGACGCAGGAGCAGCTTCACGCCGATGCGGGGGCGCTTGCGGCTCGGCTTGGCATCGATGCGGTGTTCGGCTTCGGACCCTTGAGCCGGCACACTGTGGAGGCCGCCCGGGATGGGGGCGTTCGTGCCGAGCACTTCGATTCGATCGTGGACCTGGCGGGTGCGCTACGAGCGACCCTTGCGGGTGCTGAGGCCGGTGCGGCGCTCCTCAAGGGGAGCCGGGGCATGAAGCTCGAGCAAACGATCAACGCGCTGGGGCTCTGATCTCGGACCGATTGCCGGACTTACGTACCGGATCCCGGCCGGCGTAGGCATTCCTACGCATGGCAGAACTGCGACACCTCCATACATTGGCGACATGGATGTTTCCACGATGTCGCGTGCGAGCGTGTTGGCTCTTTCCCTGGTCTCGGTTGCGGGTTGCGACGCTTCGGACGCAGGCCCGGTTGACGGTCGCGATGACGCGTTCTTGGTCACCGGAAAGGCGGACGGAGCCATCTCCGAAGACTCGACGGAGGCCCGCGCCGTGCTGGACCTGGTGAACACCGCGTCATTCGCTGTGCTCGACGACTCCGACGAGGTCGGCCTCGACGTGCGCGCAGCGGATGGGATCTACAACGGGAGAGTGGGCGCGGATGGTGTTGCCGACACGGACGACGATCTGCCGTTCGAGACACTCGCGCAACTCGACGCCGTGCCCTGGGTCGGGCCGTCGGCATTTCGCAAACTGCAGGAGTACGCGCTCGCGAACGGCTACGGATCGTCTTCCTGCGATGACGGCCTGACCATGTTGGACCGCTGCTATGTGGCACAGGACGAGGACGTCAGCGAGGTGCCGACCTCCGAGTCGATCCACCACTACCCGTTCGAGTGGATGCAGATGCACCACGCAGGCAACGGGTTCACGGTCACCGGAAAGCAGGACTTGTACGAGTCGCCGAGTTGGGTGACGCGTGGCGCCTGGGCGGAGGAAACCGCCGAGGGGTGGCACTACGCGACCGGAGGCGTCCAGTCGTATGTTGTCGACGCGATGCTCGCCCCCGACGGATTGTTGGACCGGGTGTCGGTCGGGCGGTGGGGGGGGCACAGCCGGGTCTTCCTCTCCGCCGGGGATATCTTCTGCGACGCTCGCGACATCGGGCAAGTCATGGATGGCTTCGCAGCCTACGGACCCGACGGACATGCGGTGGCAGCTGCGTTGATCTCGGAGGGGGCGGGGCGCCACTCGATCCAGATCTGCCAAGACAGCGAGTGGGAAACCGTGGAGCCGACGAACGGATCGACCAAGGTTGGCATTCGTTTTACAGCGAACGGTGAGCCGCAGGTTATCGAAGTCCTCGGTTCCCAACTGCGCGTGCTCGAGCGCGACCTGCAGGGGGGGTGGGAACGTGTCGTGGAGCACCACGTCGAGCAGGGGACGCATGTCGACGACATCGACGTTGTCGAGGCCCCCGGCGGCGGCACGTACGTCTACATCGGAACGCAGACGTACACTGATGACTCGAGCGTCGGCGATCTGTCGGTCGAACGGGTGCACCTCGACGATGCGGGCGCCCGGAACTCGGTGGTGCTATTTGACGGGCGAGGTGACGACATCGCCGATGCCCGCGGCGCTCACCTGGTTCAGGCCGGCGTCGACACGTCCGGACGGGAGTTCGTCGCCATCGATCGTCTGGGGGCCGGGTCCGCGCATCTCATCGATGTCGTCGCCTATGACGCGGGAGTCGGAGTCGAGCGCCTGACGGTGGATAGCTTCACGACCATGCCTGGGCATGGGCTGAATGCGGGGTTCGCGGTCGCTCCTGACGGAACGTTGGGCCTCTCCCTGCAGTCTCTTGGCTCGCCTCTGCGCGTGCGTTGGATGAACTCCTCACGGTGAGTACTACGCGAGGCCGCGCTTGGTGAGGTAGTGGACCAGCTCAGCACGCGAGCCGATGTCGAGCCGATTGTAGATGTGGTCGAGGTGGCTGGTCACCGTGCGCGGGCTGATCTCGAGCGTCTTCGCGATCTCAGCATTGCTGGAGCCCGTGCACACGAGTCGAGCGACCTCGAGCTGGCGGTCGCTCAGCGGCATGGGCTCAGCGGCAAGAGCCAGAGCATCATGCTCGGGGTGAAAGGTGAAACGGATGAGCGCCTCCGGGCCGACGTGGATGCGATCACCCTCTCGCAGCACGGTGACGTCGACAGCAACGCCATTGACGAGCACACCGTTCGTCGAGTCGAGGTCGATGAGGTTGTAGATGCCGTCCGCGGCTCGGATGATCTTGACGTGACGTTTGGAGACACCGCTGTCGGTCAGGACGAGGCCCGCGTCGGACACGCGTCCGATGGTGCACTCCGAGCGCGACAGCTCGACGACCACGCCTCGATGGGTACCGCTCAAGACGACGAGACTGGGACGTGCTCCCGGCTCGATCCGGCGCGGGGTCACTGGGCGGTGTGTCGTGCGGTCGCGCTCGGGCATGGAGGACTCCGGCGATATTCCGGCACGGTATGGTAGTCGCGTGGGTCGAGCACGGCCAGATCGAACGGCAATCGAGCGCGGGACGGTCGTCGGTCGCTACGTGGTGCTCGACGTGCTTGGGTGTGGGGCGATGGGTCGTGTCTACACGGCGTTCGACCCCGATCTCGATCGCAAAGTTGCGCTCAAGGTGGTCGAAGCTCGCGAGTACGACAACCCTATCGACCTGAGCCGAGAAGCGCGGGTGCTGGCGAAGGTTGAGCATCCCAACGTGGCGACGGTGTTTGACGTCGGGTTTTGGGAGAAGCAGCTCTTCATCGCGATGGAACGGGTGGAAGGGGGAGACCTCGAAGCCTGGCTGAAGACTCCTCGCGCGGTCTCGGCGGTGATGCGAGTTCTGGTCCACGCGGGTCGCGGTCTTCTGGCGGCGCACGAGCGAGGCGTCGTCCATCGCGACTTCAAGCCGAGCAATGTCCTGGTCGGGGATGATGGTCGGGTTCGTGTTGCGGACTTTGGGTTGGCGCGTCTGGTCGCCGGTGATGCGGCTGCGCCGAGTCCGGGCGACTCGATGCGCGGCGTGTTCGACTCCGACCAGTCCGTCGCGGGCACGCCGGCCTACATGGCGCCGGAGTTGGTCGATGGTGCCCCTGCAACGCCGGGTTCCGACCAGTACGCGTTTTGTGTGAGCGCCCACTGGGCGCTCTGCGGAACGCTCCCCTCCGAGGGCTCGGTCGCCGCGTTGCCGGTGAAGGCCGAGGTCCGCCGCGCTATCGCCCGAGGCTTGCGCCGTGAGCCGGCCGACCGCTTCGCATCCATCAAGGACCTCCTCCACGCGCTGGACCAGCCCTCGCGGCGGAGACGACGCTGGTTCTTGGGAGGCACCGCCGTGGGGCTGCTCAGTGGTGCTGCGGTGGTAGTGTTCCTGGCCCCAAACGCGGATGACGGCTGTGAGGAGCGCCTGACGATGTGGAACGAGCGCTATCCCCAGTCTCGAAGGGACGCCTTGCGGGACGTGCTGGTGTCTTCGCCGGCCGCCTACGCGCACAACTCTGCCGACCGTGTCGCTGTGGCGCTCAGAGCATTCGCCGGCGAGTGGACAGAGGCCTTCAGCGAGGCGTGTGGCATCGACCGCGCCGCGGTCGAGTGCCTCGAGGTGCAGGAGGTTCGCCACGAGGCGTTGTGGGCTGCGTTGGAGCGGGCCGGGGCCGATGGAATCGAGCATGCTGCGCCCGCCGTCGCTCGGCTTCCGCAGCCACGCGCCTGCGTGGCCGACGATGAGCCTCCGCGCACGCTGGCGAACCTCGTCGACGCTGACGACCCTGACGCAGCATCCGAGATCGTTGTGCACCTCGATCGCTCGGCCGCGTTTCGCTACACCTCGCAGCTCGATGAGGCGCAGCGGGAGGCGGAGGTGGCCGTTGCGGCGGCCGAGGCTCTTGGTCACCCGCCGCTGATGGCCGAGGCGTTGGTACAGCGAGGACTGAACGAGAGCGATATCGGGGACCTGGGCGCGTCCCGAGAGACGCTCGATGCAGCCGTGGCGCTGGCGTGGCGTAGTCGGCACGACGAGGCTGCCCTCGTTGCGATTGCAGCGCTGCTTTGGGACGTCGGTCAAAACGGCGGTGAGTTGCAGGCCGCCGAGGTCTGGCTGAAGATCGGGCGCGCGACCGCGGAAAGACTCGTGCGGCCCAGTGAGGCCACTGCCGATTTCTGGAACGCCGCCGGAGGGCAGCAGAGATACGCAGGGCGGTGGGCTGAGGCGCGCACGTCCTATGAGCGCTCCTTGGAGCAGAGGCGCCAGCTACTTCGTCCGGAGCATCCCCTCATCGCGCAGAGCCTCTCCAATCTCGCTGGCCTCGACCTGGAAGAAGGCAGGTTTGAGCGAGGTCTCAAACTCAGTGGTGTCGCGCTCGAGCGGCTGGAGGACACGTTGGGGGCGGAGCACCCTGCGACGGGGCAGGTGCGCGGTGGGTATGGGACGGCGCTGCTGCGGGTCGGACGCTTCGAGGAGGCACGAGACGAGCTGCTCGAGGCTCTGCGGGTCACGAGAACGGGCTTGGGGGATGGGCATCCCGCGCTCGCCGCGATGACCAACAGTCTCGGGGTGGCCTACTCCCAGTTGGGGGATGACGCACGCGCGCTGGAGTCCTACCAACGGGCGCTGAAAGCGTTTGTTGCGATGCGAGGTCCCGACGACCTCAAGGTTGGAGAGGCTCATAGCAACATCGGTTCGGCAGCGGGCGTGCTCGGCGACAACGCGCTGGCGATCGAGCACAGCCGGCGCGCGATCGATGTCTTTCGTCAGGCGTTGGGGGAGACGCACCCCAAGGTGTCGGCGGTTCGGCTTGGTTACGCGGATGTACTCCGCAGGGCCCGGCGTTGTGAGGACGCGATCGTCGAAGCCACGCTCGCACTGGACGTCCTCGATGCATCAAGCGAGCAAGCAGGGGGACGTCGGGCCCTGATCCTGGTCTCGCTCGGCCGAGCTCAGATGTGTGCCGGAGACGAGGTCGCTTCGGAACGATCGCTCGGTCAGGCCGCACAGCGTGGGTTGGAGGTGTTCTCGGCCACGCACCCGACGATGCGTGCGATCTACACCTATCACGCGGAGTCGTTGCGTCGGATCGGAAAGGTGGACGAGGGCCTCGCTCAGCTAGACAAGGCGTTGGCGATCGAGGGGCCGCCCTCGGCGATGGCGTCGGCGTGGCTCACCCAGGCTCTGTTGCTTCGAGACCGAGACCCCCGTCGTGCACTCGAGCTCGCCAAGCAAGCCCGAGAACACATGTCGAAGAAGAACAACTATGCGGACAAGCGCGAAGCTGTCCGCAAGCTGATCGCCGAACTCTAGAACCGCATCGACATGCCGACTTGCGCGCCCTCGGGGCTGGCCGAGGCCGTCACCTGGGCCCGTCGCTTCGCGCGACGGTGCTTGGCGTACATGCGGGAGCCGATGAGCGCCATCGCGAGGCTACCCGCCTGAAGGGTGCCGTTGACGGCCTGCCAGTATTTGCGGCGCGACGAGTTGGTGAAGTGCATGGCGATGAAGGGACCCGCGACGGGGATGAGCAGGGCGCGGCCACGGTTTCTCGTCATGTTGCCGGTGCGCCCGGTGGTGGTGGGCTCTCCGTAGTAGTCGTAGCTGTCTTGGTTGCGTCTGATGTCCCGCGCCTTGTCGATCGCTGCCGCGCCGGCGTAGGCGGTGAGCAGGTAGACGCCCGCGAAGCCGCTGAGGCCCGCGACCAGGAGGGGTTCGGCGTGCTTGTTGCGTTGGGGTCCGGTCGGACGCGGCGGGGTGGTGGCGACGGCAATGACCGGTGGCGGCGGGCTGGCGACGGGGGGGGCCGCGGTCGGCGGTGCGGCGTCCGTTACGGGCGCGGACACAGTTGCGTCCTCGGCGACGGCAGCCTCGTCCTCCACCGCTTCAGCCGCGTCGGCCGCTCTTGCAGCGTCAGCCGCTCTCGCAGCGTCAGCCGCTCTCGCAGCTTTCGACCCCGCGGCAGGGGCGGCGACGGCCGCGACCGGAGCCTCTGGCGTGGCTTCGACCGTAGGCGGAGATGCCGGTGCTTGCGCCGCCGCTGTGGAGGGCATGGCGAGCGCGCAGAGAACGGGAGCGATAAGCCAACGAGTCATCTCATTGAGGTAGTGCCCACCACCCCCCCCTCGATCATGAGTCGCCCCCAAAAAAGACGCCCGGTCCAGCGAGGCTGGCCGGGCGGGCTTCAGAGGGTCGGTGTGTGGTGACCCGTTGACGGGCACCAAACCGGGACGATCCCTACTCGCACTGCACTTCAGGGTAGATCGCCGTGAGGGACAGGCGCGCGGGTGTGTTGTCCAAGTAGGCGGCCTTGTACGCGATCGGCACCCCCGGGGAGTCGGCCGAGTAGTTTCCGCCCTCCAGGATGTAGTTGATCATCTGCTCGGGCCCGAGGATGGTCTGGACCGCGTCCTTGGCGTTGCCGCCGAGCACCGTGGCGGTGATCTTGGATGCGTTGAGGATCTCCTCAGAGCCAACATCGACCTCGACCCCCGCGATGCCGTCGCCGAATGCGGCGTCGATGGCGGCGACCATGACCTCGAGTGTGTCGTTCGACTCGATTGCGAACAGTACCCGGCGACCGTAGCTGATCGACTGCAGGTACATCGGAGGGTCGCCCACGCCCATGAAGAGCTGGGCGTCTTGCACACCGACGAAGTCTCCGAACATGTCGGACGGGCGCGCGGGCGTGTCGAGGTCGGCGGTGTAGTAAGTCTGGGTGAAGTCGATGAGGTACTTGTTCGCGTACTCGCCCTCTTCGAAGTCGTACATCGCGTCGAAGTCGATGATCCCGGACCAGCTCACGTCGGCGCCGATCTGCAGTGCGAACTGAGACTTGCTGAAGACCTTGGTGATCTCGTAGCTGATCTGCGCAGCGGTGTTGCCGTTGGTGCCCTCTTGCAGCATCGAGGCCCGCAGGTCGCGGAACTCGGACAGGCTGGGCTCCTCCATCGTGGCTTTTGGAGAGGCGTTGAGGTTCTCGAGGGAGAGACTGAACGTCCCCGCGGACCGCTCGAGGCCGATCGGGGAGAGCACGCCGCCCGCGATCTCGCCTGCGCGAAGCAGGGCGCCCGGCCACAGTGCGGGGGAGTCCGGCACGATGGCGATGAACGAGCCGAGCTGCGCCGTCTCCGAGTAGTAGACCTGGTTGCAGGTCAGCTCGTCCTGGGTCCAGGGGTCGAGGCAGTCCATCGTGTCCGGGTCACACGCGATCTGGTGCTTGGCGGCGATCGGATCGATCGTGAGGTGTCCGAGTCCCAGGATGAACGAATCGAGCTCGTCGTGGTCGGCCGGCTCCTCTCCGCCGCTGGATTCGCCGTCGTCCACGTCGCCGGTGGATCCCTCGGGCTCAGGGTCGGGATCACCGGTGCCCGTGGATGCGCCGGTGGCATCCGGCACGGTCGGGCCGGCACCGGGAAAGCCGTTGGGGGTTCCGTCGTCCGCACAACCTGCTCCGGTGAGAGCGAGGCCGAGTGCGGCGGTACAGGTGAGGGCGTGCAGCTTGTTGCGGGTCATCGTCGTCTCCGTTCCGTTTTCAGTCGATGCTGACTCGAACCGTCACGCCGACGGTCCCTTGGTCAGAAAACTCGAGGTAGTGGTCGCCGGCCCATCCGTTGTCGAGGGTGACGGGGCCATAGGTCTGGTTGCCAAAGGTGTCGTCGTCGCAGAATAGGAAGCAGTCGTCATCTTCCCGAAGGCTGCCGCGAATGCACAGCTGGTTGTTCTTGAGGGGGTCGACCTCGTGGTCGTAGATCGTCTTGCCGTCGTCGCCCGTGTTGATCCACAGGACTGGCAGCTGCATTCCGTCGCCGCCGCGTTCCCAAATCGACTGCCAACCGGGCGCATCGCTGCGGCATGGGTCGGCCTCGAGCGGGGGCGCGATGCGGAACTCGATGTTGCCTTTGACCTGCACGGCCCCGGCACCATCGTCGTTGCCGCCGAGGTACTCCATCTCGGCGACCTTGGCGGACACATCGATGAAGTTGTCGTAGCACTGCCGCTCTTGGTAGTCGGCGGCGAAGGCCATCTTCACGCCGCTGTTGTCGAGGTACGCGAGCTTGTAGGCGATCGGAGCTCCGGGCGAGAGGTTCGAGTACTCGCCACCTTCGAGGATGTACTCGACCAGTCCGTCGAACCCGGTGATGGTCTTCACCGCTTCCGCACCCGAGCCACCGATCACCACCGCTTTGAGGCGAGTGTTCTCGAGGACCTCTCGGCTGAAGGTGTCGACCTGGACGCCTCCGCTGACAAGGACTGCATCGAACGACGCGTCGATGGCGGTCCGCAGCTCGTACTCGGAGTAGAAGCTCTCGAGCGAGAACAGCACTTTGCGACCGTAGGTGATCGACTGCACGTACATGGGCGGGTTGTCCTCGCCGGTGAAGTGCTCGAGATCCTCGATATCGGTGCCCTCTTCGAAGAGGTCTGAGGGGAGTCCGGGGGTGTCGACGTCGATCGTGTAGTAGGCCTGCGTGAAGTCGACGAGAATCTTCGTGCTCTCGACGGTGTTCGAGAAGTCGAACATGCTCGAGAAGCCGTTGCCGAACCACTCGACCCCGCCGCCCACTGCGACGGCGATTTGGTCGAAGTCATGGACACGGTCGACCGAGAACGCGACGTTGGCCGGGGCGCCACCCACCACGTCTTTGAGGATGTCGTTGCGGTGCTCTCGGAACTCGGAGAGCGAGGGGTTCTCCATCGTGCGGGCCGGGCTGCCGTTGACGTTTTGCAACGACACCGAGAACGCCATCGGTTGGCGGGGCAGGCCGATCGGGTTGAGCTGGCCGAGCTGGGCGTCATCGCCACGAACAACGTTTCCGGGCCATAACGTCGCCGAGTTGGGCTGAAACGCGATGAAGTCGGCCGCGTGCTCAGTCTCACTGTAGTGGACGTACTCGCACCACTGCTGCTCCTCTTGCCCATTTGCGCTGCAGGCGAAGTCGCAGTTGGTCTGCGTCTTGGGGACCCAGTCGTCGAGGTCGAGGTAGCCCAGGCTGAAGACGTAGTCGCTGAGGTCGTCGGACTCGATGCCCGTGCTTCCCCCCGTCTCGTCCCACCCCTCGGTGTCCCCTTCGGTGTCTTCCCCGGCCGACGGGTCGCCGGGCTCGGTGTCGCCATCGGATGCGCTGCCGAGCGCAGGCGCTCCGCCTCCGCGTCGTCCATCCTCATCGCAAGCCGTACCCGAGAAGGCAAAGGCGACCAAGGCCGCCGCAGCCATCGTTCCATTCATCCAACGAAGTTCTGATTTCCCCGTCATCGCTCCCCTGCGCAAGGATACGACACTAGGGCGCGGAAAAATTCCGACAACGTAGGGAAAAAGGTTCCCAGGTGCGCTCATGTGCGGGTGGAAGGCGCGTTCATGCGCATGCGGGATCCGCACCGGACCCGATCGCAGGTGCATCCGCCCTCACGTCGCGGCGGCGATCAAGGATTGTAGGTTCCAACAAGCGAGAGCGTGTCGAGGTATGCGTCGCAGAAGTTTCCGCCGCTTTTCTGACAATAGAAGTCGATGCGAGCCTCGCTGACATCGCCCGGCACCGTCCGGACGTCGCTCTGGAGGGTCCAGCTGCCAGAGCTCGTGAACGGTGGGTTGTGCTGTGTTTGCACGACCCCGCCGGCGTTTCGATATCGAATCCGCAGTCGATAGAGATCGTTGTTCTCGTCCCAGGCCCTCGCCTGCCCGCGGAGCTCGAAGCTCATCGACCCGGTTGAGATCGCATGCTCGTAGGGGGTGAGATCGATGAACGTGCCGATGTTGAAGTTGTCGAGATCCGACGCCGGGGCAGAGAGGTAGAGATCGCCGGCGTGAGGGGGCAATCCCTCCCAGTATTCGCAGGTCCACGCGGGCCCGGCGAACACCTGCCATCCGCTTGGTGCCATCCCGAGTGTGCAACCCTCGAACCCAGGGTCCGAGATGAGGTTCCCAGTCTCTCCAACGACCTCGACGTCCAGTGCGCGCGAGAACTCTTGCAGGCCATCGGCGTTGTCGTATCCGACTTGAAGCTCGCCGGAGAAAGGGCCGAGGGTGTCTGCGTTGTGCGAGACGGTCGCTGTGCAGCTTCCCGCCGGATCCAGGGACGCGGGGCAGTCGGTGGAATCGAGCGCGAAGGGGCCTGCCGGGACGATCGCGAGGTTCTCGGTCGCCGCATCACCGACGTTGCTCAGGGTGTATGTCCGCGTCGGCGTGCTCTGGTAGTCGACGTTTCCGAAGTCGTCGCCCTCGAGCTCGACACTCGCTCCGTCACCGCCGCCGGGGTCGGTATCGGTCGTGGGATCGAAGGTGTCGGTCTCCGTCGTCGGATCCGAAGGATCGCTGGGGTCCGAAGGATCGCTGGGGTCCGAAGGATCGCTGGGGTCCGAGGGATCGCTGGGGTCCGAAGGATCGCTGGGGTCCGAAGGATCGCCGCTCGGCGAACTTCCGGATGCGCTCGCGCCGGTCGTGGATGTGCCATCCGAGCCTGACTCCGTGGCCACGGTGTTGCCGGACTCGGACTCGGACTCGGTCTCCCCCAAGCCCGCGCTGTCGCCGGAAGACGTGGAGGTATCGAACGAGCACGCTCCCAAGATCAAGAGCCCCGCCGCGCCAGCAGTCCGAGTCCAAGCCATCATCTCCGAATGATAGCAGGGCCAATCTTTCAGGCCGGTCGGGCGCGGTTCTGAAGCGCTGCGTGGGCGTGTTCGCGGTCGTCGAAGTGGATCTTTTCGACCCCCAGCACCTGATAGTCCTCGTGCCCCTTGCCCGCGATGAGGATCAGATCGTCGGTGGCTGCGTGTCCTACAGCGTGTGCAATCGCTTCGGCGCGGTCGACGACCCGATGGAGTTCCACCTGCGAGTTCGAGCGCACTCCGGCCAGCATTGCATCGACGATTGCCTCGGGTGATTCGGTTCGTGGGTTGTCCGAGGTTGCCCAAAACACATCGGCGCCCTCGGACGCGGCGTGTCCCATGAGTGGGCGCTTGGACGGGTCTCGGTCGCCACCGCAGCCGAGTAGGACATGCAGTCGGCCAAGGCAGAGCGGACGGACGGCTGCCAACGCCCGCTGTACCGCGTCTGGGGTGTGGGCGTAGTCGACGACGACGGTGGGCCCGTCATCGTTGTCGACCCGTTCCAGCCGGCCCGGGGCTCCGGTGGCGGTACGCAACGCCAGGGCGCCATCGGCGAACGGCACGCCGAGCCCCCACGCCATGCCGAGGGCGACGAGGGCATTGTCGAGATTGTAGGGGGCGATCAGCGGGGTGCGCAGCTCGAGCGCGCCGTCGGGTGTCTGCAGCACAGCCCGGGTGTGGCGAGCGCCGTATTCGATCTCGCTCGCGAGGACTTCTGCGTCCGGATCCGATCCCCTCGACACACGCAGGCACGCCTTCGCAATGGGGCGCGCGCGATCCAAAAACGTGCGCGACGCAGGCTGGTCGTCGACCGCCGCCACCGCAACACCCCCAGGCGCGAGATGGTGGTCGGCGAGGCGACACTTCGCGTTCAGATACGCCTCCATCGTCGGGTGAAAATCGAGGTGGTCCTGACTAAACGACGTGAAGCCGACGGCGTCGAAACGAAGCGGCTCGACCCGGCCTTGTTCGAGCGCGTGGGACGACGCTTCCATGACGACATAGCGACCCTTGCGATCGACAGTCCGACGCAGGATCGCCTGGAGTTCGAGCGGGAACGGAGTGGTGAACGCCGCGGACTCCTCTGTGTCCACGACCCAGTTTCCCGTGGTGCCCAGGCGCGAGAATCCGGCCCCGCCATGCTGGAGAATCGCGCCCAGCAGATGTGCCGTGGTGGTCTTGCCGTTGGTACCCGTGACCGCCGCGAGCCGAAGTGAACCCGCGGGTCGGCCCCATGCGTTGGCCGCAAGCTGTGGGTAGGCGGAGCTCGTGTCCTCGAACCACACGTGCGGGCCCGCTGGAGGTTCGATCGAGCCTCGCTGGACAAACGCAACCGCAGCACCGCCAGCGAGCGCGGCGGGCACGAAGCGGTGCGCATCCACGGTGCCGCCGGCGGTCGCCAAAAATGCAGAACCGGGCTGTGCGGCGATCTCTCTCGAGTCGACGCAGAGCCCGGTGACGTCGGTCTGCGAGTCGCAGCCAACGAAGTCCGCAGGGGACACAGGCAGGTCCGCGAAGAGCTCCTCGAGCTTCACCGCCTGCGATCCTACTGCAAATCAGCTCTTTTCTGCGTCCTTGTCTTCGGCGGCGGCTTTCTCTGCCTCAGCTGCGGCGGGGTCTTTCTTCTCCCCGTCGGCGAATGCCTTGCCGTCGCCGTCTTTGGCGTCTTTCTTGGCCCCACAGCCACCGTCGCCGCCGCACTTGCCTTCGCCGCAGGCCATTTCGCCTTTGGCTTCGGCGTCGGCTTTGACGTCGGCCTTCTTGCCGTCGTCCTTCTTGCCGTCGTCTTTGGCGTCAGCGTCCTTGGACTTGGCGTCGACTTCGGCGGCCGGCTTTTCGGCGCTGTCGCAGGCGGCCAAAGGGATGCCCGAACCGAGCAGGGCGAGCGTGGCGGTGATCGTCTTGATGTCCATCGTGCGGTCCTCGTGGAAGTGCCGGCCGATGTTACTGCAGATCCCCACCACGTCGACGCCGGTCTGCCGGTCCCGGGGCGCTCGGGTCAGTCCGCGGTGACCGCCGTCTTTGCCAGCCGGAGCAGGCGCGGGGTGTCCGCGACCAACTTGTCGATGTCGATCGTGCGCTTGGAGCGGTACACGAAGCCGTACAGGTGGTCCTCATCCCGCCAGCTGACCAGGTAGCCGCGCTCCTTGATCTGGTGGGTGTTGGTGGTCTCATCGAGTTGCTTGAAGCCGATCTTCAGGCCATCGACAACTTCGGTCCGGGGCATGTCGGAGATGGCGGCGTCGACCTGCTCGGACTCTCCGGGCGGGACCTTCTGAAAGATCGGCTCGATGGCGGTATCGCTGTCGATGGCGGCGTGGAGGGTGCGACCGATCTCGATCGCGATCGGGGCGATCTGCGTTCCTTCTCGGACGACCGCCTCGATCGTCTCCTCATCGGTCGCGCTCGCGAGCCAGCCCTTCGCGGTCTCAGAGAACTCGCCAGTCCCAGGGATGCCTGCCCACGCGGCGGCCGCCGACGCGTACCATTCCTTGCCTTTGTCCGCGGCGTCCTTCCCGGTCGCGACGACTTTGTTCGTCGCGTCTTTGGTGGTGTCGATCGCGTCTTTGGTGGTGTCGATCGCGTTCTTGCCGGCCTGGCTCGCGTCATCGGCGAACTTCTTGGTGGCATCGGCGGCGTCGGACGCCTGCTTGCCGATTGCGGCGACCTTCTTCTTGGCGTCTTCGCGGTCGGTCTCGCAGGCGCCGAGAGCTAGGACGCAGAGGATGGCTGCGGTCGGTCGATGCATGGCCATAGACTACCGCGGCGCCTCTGCGGATATTGCACGGCAAACGGAGACTATTCCCAAACCGGCGCGCCGGGGTTCGGGAACGGTTCCAGGCAGTTCTCGCGGCAGCTCTGGGGGGGCTGGATCGCGAACGACGCCGATGGGGAGACCTCGACGATCCCATCCGAGGCGACCCGCCACATGGTCGTGATGTCGGAGCCGTCTCCGACCTGGACCAGCAGGTGCTTTTCCGCGAGCCGAGCAACCCTCAAGAATGCGCGGTCTGTGTTGTCGGCTTGGGACGCGACAACGGAACCGTCGGCATCGACCACCGTGAGCTCCCAAGAACTCCCGCAGGGCCCGTGGTCGGTCACGAACGCTCGGGCACCGTCGCCCAGGGAGCAAACCTGCCACGCAGCGGGCCGCGGGACCTCTTCCTCGCCGCGACGCTTTCGGCCGCGCCCCTTCTTCTTCTTTTTTGCTGGGGCCGATGCAGCCTTGGCCGCCTCGAGCTCGGCGAGCGTGCCTTCGGTGCCCGCGGTGCAGCTCTCGATCGCCTCGTTGAGCGGAGCGGCGGAGCGGCGGAGCGGCTGTGGATCGAGCTTCCAATCCGCGAAGTAGTCGTCGGTGCGCTGGTCCGCTCGGAACGGAGTCTGCCGGCGCCGGTACTTGCCGGCTTCGGCGAAGACGCCGTTGAGCTTGGTGTCGAGCTTCCCCTTGAAGCCCACCACGATGCCCTGACCGTCCGAGGCTCGGAACGTGTCTCCACCGACGCCATCGAGGTCGCCCAGCGGTGCCGTCACCCGGGTCTGAGTGTCGAGCAAGTAGAACGTCCCGCGTGGGGCGTCGCAGTCACTCTGGCCGGAGACGCGCTCGACGAGGAGCAGCCGGTCACCGGCGCGTCCGCGGAGCGCCGTGCCTTCCATGAAGCGGTGCATGGTTCCCGATTCGTCGACCCAATGCAGGAACATCTCGTTGCGGGAGTAGGTCGAGCGAGCGGCTTTTTGCCACGGCGAGCCCGCCGAGACCGCGATCGTCGTGGCGGGGTCGAGGGCGAGTGGCTCGCGGGCCGTGCCGGAGACGCCGAAGACTTCGAGGTCGGAGATGTGGATCTTGGGCTCTTTGGCGGTCCCGGGAAAGATCTCGAGGATCTCGAGCACGACATTGCGCGTGACGATCGGCTCCACGAACTCCAGGAATTGCGGGGCGTTGTTGTCGGCCAGCAACACGTCCGTGAACCCGAGCTCGGTGTGGACCCGAATCCGCTTGGGGCGAGGATAGGTCTCGAACTCGATCGCCCCGCCGAAGAGGCGCAGGGAGTGGATCTTGGCCGCCGCCGGGAAGTGCATGCCCAGCGCGCAGCGGTCCTCGCCACTGGGGACGCAGGTCCACGCGGTGTCGAGGTCGTCGTCGCGTAGCAACCGTGGGGAGCCCTCGGACGCCGCCGACCATGCGGGGACCTCCAGTGCGCCCGCGAGTGCGTAGACCTCCGCGAGTTGATCGACGCGGAAGCCCATGTTCGTTGCCCCATGGGCGGGGAGGGGCAGGCGCTTTTCGGAGCGAACCAGGGGAAGGACGGCGTTCGGCTCGGCTTCCTCCGACCCGACGTCGAGCCGCGTCTCGTCGGGAACGTCGCCAAAGCCCTCGAGTTGCTCGTCCCAATCCGTGTCAAACGCATCGGTTTCGCCGAACGGCTCGCCCTCGAGGCCCAGGAGTTCCCCAACCGTATCGCTGACGACCGTGCACGCCGTGGTCGAGAGCAGTATCGCCGCGATCGCAGTCGCCCGAATTCGCCTCATGATCTGCCGCATTGGTACCACGCGTGCCGACGCTGTTACGATCTCGGTCGGGTGAAGAGTTGGCTCGCTGCGGCCATGCCGCGTCTTCTGTTCGCCGCGTTGGTGTTCGCGCTCACCGGTGCGTCGCCATACTTCGCACGGTTGATGAACGCCAATGAGCGGCCGCGGCTGCTCCAGGGGATCGCGTGGGTTGAAGAGGGGACGTCCGCGATCGATGGCCGCTCGACCGGACACATTCCAGCGGGCATCGATGTGTCGCGCACCCCGGCCGGTCAGCTAGTGCCGAACAAGCCGCCGGGGACCACAGCCCCCGCGGCACTTGCGTACAGCTTGATTCGTGGGACCGAGACACCCACGCTTGAAGACTACACGCAGCTGGCGCGCGCATTGGGCGGCTGGCTCCCGATGATCTTGCTCATCGGGTTCGCGTGGAGGCGAAACCGCGGCGGTGCGGGAGCCTTCGCACTCGTTGCGCTCGCCCTCGCGACGCCATGCCTGGCGTACACCCGGCTTCTGTACGGACACGTTCTCGCCGCGAGCTGCTTGTGGGGCGGCGTGATGTTGTTGGAACGCGCGAGGGCCGAGGGTCGGGTGGGCTGGGCAGTCGCTGGGGGATTGATCGCGGGCGCAGCGGTGACCGTGGAGTATCTCGCTGCGTTCGCCGGGCTGCCCATCGGGGTTTGGTTGATGTTCGACGCTCGAAGACGGGGCTCGTGGTCGTCTCTGGCAGGCGCTCTCGTTGGCGCGTGCCTGCCGATCGCGGCCCTGATGCTCTACCAAGACGCGCTGTTTGGGAGTCCGTGGCTGACCCCGTATCACTTCGTGGTGCGCGAGCGCTTCGCCGAGATCCACGGCCAAGGCCTGCTCGGTCTAACGTGGCCGACGAGCGACTCGGTGTTCGAGCACCTGCTCTCGCCGTGGGGGGGGCTGCTGTACTGGGCACCACTGAGCGTGCTCGCGATCGCGGCGTCGGCACGAGCGATCCACAAGAGCGAGGACAAACCCACCGAGCGGGTTGGCCTCGCCATCGTCGTGCTGCTCCTCGTCCTCAACCTGTGTCTGGCCCAGACCGGCGGGTGGCGGGTCGGCCCGCGGTATCTCATCGTCGCGCTACCGTTCTTGCTCCCTGGGTTCCGACGGTTGCACGGTTGGCTGAGTCGACCGAGGTGGGGGGCGTTGGTGGTTGGGCTGCTCGGGTGGTCGCTGTTGGTCAACTTCTTCGCTGCCGGCCTGTTTCCGCACCTCGTGCCGGAGGGCAACCCGCTGCGAGACTTGCTGTTGCCGCTGTGGGCGGACGGATTGCGACCGCACTCGTTGTGGGGCTCGTGGGGGATGGGATTGGCCGGGGGAGTCACGCTGATCCTGTTCGTTGCGGTGACGCGCCCGGAGACTGTGGAGCAACGACGTAATTGGTTGGGCGGGATGATCGGCGCAGCGATGCTCGTGGTCGTTGGGGTGTCGTTGCCAGGAGCGGCGGCGGCGGAGGACACGCTGGCCGCGATTCGGCGGCTCTGGGAACCGGATGGTTCCCAGAGTGCTTCGGCGGTCGGGCTAAAACCTGGCCGGACACCGTGAGTTGACGGCGTGAGGTCCTCCGTTGTCTGCCGACTCGCTGGCAGCGCAGAGGCGGCACGGACTGACTGCAAAATGGTCCAACCCAGCTGCTCTTCCCACGCTCGGCTGCTTCGATATTTTTTGCGCGGGCGCAGTCTTTGCGAGGACGGGGCGGCTCCGGGGCCACAGATAGCACGGCGAGCAGGGCAACTCGCTCCCCAAGATCTTTCTTCCGACAATCGGGCGCAACGACCCGCAGTCCAGCGTCTGTGAGCGCGTGGTACTTCGCGCCGTGCGGGGCGCTCTCGAGGCCGTGGCAGAACAGGACGTCCATCGCCGGGCAGGCTATCACTGCGATCGCATGGCTTCGATGCGGCGGTGGGCGACCTCGGCCCAGAGGTTGTCCGGGTCGTCGATGCGCATGCGCTGCAGCTCCATCAACGCTTCGGCTCCGTGTCCCCGACGGTCGGCCTGCACGATGCTCTGCTCGAGTGCGTGCGGCCACAGCCAGCGGTAGGCCGCACGCTCGGCCACGGCATCGTTGAGTCCGCCACGTTTGACGTAGATGAGCGATCGTCGGCTCGCATGCACCAGCGCCCACGTGGGGTTGCGGTCGAGGTGGGCAAAGGTGCCCTGCATCGGAGAGTTGTCGACGATGATGAACTGGAAGTTGTGCGTGTCGTCCTCTTCGGCGAACACGTTCGGGTCCATGCTGCTGGCGATGTATCGCTCGACCATCTGCGGTGTGTAAACGAGGTCGGTGCGGCCATCGATGTAGACCCGGTGTTGTGGCCAAAGGTTGAACAGCAAGAAACCGCCGTACCCGAACTGGTTGAACATCGGGCCTTCGAGGCCTTCGTCCTGGATGAAGGCCACGCCTTTGTCGGGGAAGTGCGCCGGAGAGAGGCCGAAGCTCGGTGGGGGCAACGGGCGGCCGAGCAGGTAGAGCAGGGCTGCGAGAGCCGGGGCAAGGGTGAGCAGAGACTTGAGTCGGCCGCTCCATACTTCCCTGCCGATGGAAGCCCACCCCGAGGCGGCCGGTCCCGCGCCCAGCAGCGCGATGTACGGCAGATGGCGGATCGACTGCATGCCGAGTCCAAACGCGAGGACGACGAGTGCGAGGTCCCATGGATCGCGCGAGCGAATCGCACGCAGGAGTCCGCCGCCCGCGACGAACGCAATGGCCACAAGCGTCGCCGGAGACAGGCGCTTGACGAGCTCGTACTCGACCGGCGCCCACTCGGTGATGAGCGCGCTGTGCTGGCCCATCAACGCGATCGTCGTGGTGATGATGCGAATGCCGAACGGCGTGGCGAGGACCGCGAAGCTGCCGGCGGCGGCGATGCCAAAGCTCCGGGTCCAGGCGCGATCTTTGTGTAGCAACTTGGCCTCGAACAACTCGACGATCGCCAGCGCGCAGAGAATGACGGGCAACAGCAACACCCCGCGATGCATGTTGGCGTTGAGGACGATCAGTGGAACGGCCCACAGAAGCCCGCGTTTTCCGGCGCGGTGGCGATCGATCAGCCACAGCAGCACGGCGACGAGCACCAAGGACACCGTTGCACCCCGCTCGGTGAACCGAAACGACGCTGCGCTCATGCAGACGGAAACGGTCAACACGACGACGGGCAGAGGGAGGCCGCGTTCTGTGCGACACATCCTCCACTGCAGCGCCGCGGTGCCCAGTAGCATCGATGCCTTGAGCAGGACCAGCGCCGTGAGCCCGCCAACCGACCAGGTCCCATACAACAGCAGCGCGGTGCCCCAGTCTTTCCAGGGCCAGTCCGTACCGAAGCGCGTGTAGGAGAATACGTCCGACGGCGCGAGGCTCTGGGTCTGGAGCATCACCTCGCCCAGGCGGATGTTCCACCACACGTCGAGGTCGGCCAGCGGGCGGAGCCCTTCGAACGCGAGCCCACCAAACAGGAGTACGAGCGCAACGACAGCGACGGCGCGTCGGGGCTGCGGGTCCGTCACCCCCAGAAGAGTACGAGCAACGCGAACAAGCCGTCGAGCCAAGAAAAGATGCTGCCCCACGACGAGCGAGGGTGGTGGTGGTGGTCGTGTTGGGGGACGGCGGTGGCGGCCGCTCGGTAGTGCGCTGCGTCGAGCTCGGCTTTGTGTACCGCTCGCTTCGCATCCCTCAGCTCGCGAGAGCGCTCGAGCGCCAGCCCTCCAAGCTTGATGAACCCCTCGATCGCTTCGAACTCACCGGGGTCGAGATACATGCCGTGCTGCCGGCATTCGTCCACGATCACCCCGCTGTGAGAGCCGAAGTTGCGGCGCGCCATCATCTGCTTGCACCGAGGGCACTTTCGATAGCGAACCGGACCCGTCGGGACCCGGAGCTCCTTCATCCCCTCGCGCAGCTCCGCCAGGTTCGCTTGTGGTGGGCCCGGGTCGTCGACCATCGAGTCCAGTTCGCCAGGGTCGAGCCAGAGTCCGGCACAGGCGATGCACCGATGGATCTCGACGCCGCGGTCGAAGTCGATCTCCATGGGGTTGTGGCAGGCGGGACAGTCGATGCCCTCGCGGCGTCCGGACGTGGTCGGGCTCGCCGGCATGGGTCGATAGGGCGCGCGGAGACCATCGGAGGTGGGCGCTGCCCCTTCTTCTGGAGGCGGTGGGAGGTCGTCCAACATGCCCTCGAGAGCGGAGGAGATTCGCGCCGCGCGAGCTTTGGCAGCGGCGGTGGGTTCGGGCCGGCGCGGGGGCATGCCTCACGGTACCGCAGGGGCCGTGGCTTCCTTCCCACTGAGATTCCCCGTTGCGCCGACGCTACTACAGATGTAGTACTACGAGTGTAGTACTACAGGTGTAGTCACGATGACCGATCCGATTCAGCTCAGTGACCTCCAGCTCGAGGTGTTGCGCGTGTTCTGGGAGCACGGGGAGGCGACCGCCGCTCAGGTGCACGCCGCCCTCCAGCGCAACCGCGACCTCGCGCCCACAACCGTGTCCACGCTGCTGTCTCGGCTCGAGAAGCGGGGTTTGCTTCAGCACCGCGCCGACGGCCGACAGTTCGTCTACTCGGCCTGCGTCCAAGAGCACGAAGTGCGGAGTTCCATGCTCCAGCGTCTCACCGACTTCTTCTTTCGCGGTGACGCGGGAGCGTTGGTCAGCCACTTGGTGCAATCGCGCGACTTCAACCCCGACGAACTCGAAGCCGTGGAGCAACTCATCCGCGCTCGGGAATCGAATGAGTCCGGAGGCGGTATCGCGTCGCCGGGCAAGCCCGCCGGAGAAGAACCATGACCATGACCGCGTTCGTCTGGATCCTGACCTACGCCGTGCACAGCACGGTCCTCATCGTGTTTGTGTGGGCGCTGCTCAAGGTGTTTCCCAAGGTGCCGCTGAGGCTCCAGGAATCCCTATGGAGGGTAGCGCTGTTTGGAGGCCTGGCCACCGCAACCGTGGCGCTCATGGCCGATGTTGAGCCGCTGGGGGGTCGGTTGGCCCTCCCGGCCAGTGTTCAGGCCAAGGCGGCAACGACCGCGCCGCCCGTCGTCGACCCCACGGTCACCCGCAAGATCACCCAACACGACGCTGGGGACGTCCGCATCACAACCGTTCAAGAGACCAAACCCACGGTGGTTGCAGCGGTCGCTCCGGCCCCCCGCAAGGCGTCAAAATGGCCATGGGTGGTGCTCGGGCTCGCGGGCATCGGTGGACTGTTGGCGTTGATCCGGCTGGGGCTGGGTGCTCGCCGCACCGAAGCGAAGCTGCGAGGCCGTCGGGATGTGATCGAGGATCCTATCCTCGAGAAGTTCTTCGAACTCGTCGACACCGCGGGCCTCAAGAAAGAAGGCAAGCGTCGCGTTCGGCTGACCGCGTCGCCGCACTTGCGGTCCCCGGTCGCGCTGATACGGCGCGAAGTCGTCATCCCCGAGCGGGCCATCGAACGCCTCACCCCGGCGCAACAGCACGGGATGATCGCCCACGAACTCGCCCACCTTCAGCGCCGCGATCCCCAGTGGGCACTGGTCACGGCGGTGTTCGAGGCTGCTTTCGTCTTCCAACCGCTCAACCACCTCGCGCGTCGCAAGCTGCAGGAACTCGCCGAGTTTCAGTGCGATGACTGGGCCGCAAAGTCCACTGGAGGTGGCACGCATCTGGCCAAGTGCTTGGCGGAGGTCGCATCATGGCTCGACGACAGCCGTACCTCCGCCCTGTCGGTGGCGATGGCGGACCGCGACTCACCGGTTGTTCGCCGGATCACCCGCCTGCTGCATGGACGCAGAAAGGCTGGCGTCGGTTCGGTCAGTCCGGTGGTTCGTGCCGGCTGCGGCACGTTGATGTTGGGCAGCGCGATCTGGCTGGCACCCAGTGTTGCTCCCGCGGCGGAGGTCGAATCCCAACCGGCCACGGCCGCACAGTCGTCCAGCATGTCGGAGTCCACGGTGACCGTGCGAGACCTCGGAGGCGAACTCGGGGAGCGAAGGTCGGCCGTGGTGATCGAGCGCGAGGATGAGCGCGTCGCCATCCATGTTGATCGGAAACAAGCGCCGCCTCCGACACCGGAGCCCGTCGACTCGGGGGACCGGATCATCATCCAAGGGTTCTATAGTGACTCGTTCCCGTTCGGATCCGGGTGCGGCTCGGTCGACGTCGAGGTCGACCTCGATGGCTTCGAAGCGGAGATCGAAGGGGCGTTCGGGCTCGGATTCCCATTCAGCACACGTTGCGACCGTCGCCGCGAGAAGCTGGAGCGGAAACGCGACCAATTGCACCGCAAGAGCAGGAGGCTCGAGCGCAAGCAACAAAAGTGGGAGCACCGCCATCGTCGACGCGTTCGACATGCCGCTCCGCCAGAAGTCGAGGCTGAGCCGGGCGTCTTTCACCTGTAGCGATTGTCGCAAGACGACGAGCGAGGCCGCATCGCAACCAGTGCGGCGTGGCCTCGTTCGCATGTCAGAAGTGACGGGCGGTATTGTCGCCCTGATGGCGACCGAGCTTCCGCTGACACTCGAATCGGGGACCGCACTCTGGGTGGACGCAGCCGGCACGTTGCTCCACCCCGCGCGGCCGGTCGCGGAGGTCTACGCCGAACACGCACGGGCGCTCGGTCACGGGGTGGAACCTGGGGAGGTGGCACACCGGCTTGGCCCCGCGATGCGAACCCACCGTGCGCTGCGAGTCGGAGATCGAACCTGGCGTCGGTATTGGCAGGCGGTGGTCTCGACGTCGATCGGCGTGGATGACCCAGCCTGCTTCGAGCAGCTCTACGCCCACTACGAGGGAGCGGAAGCGTGGCGCGTGGCCCCTGATGCGCGCGCGTGTCTCGAGCAGCTTCGCGGCCGCGGTGTTCGGCTTGCGCTGATCTCAAACTGGGACGACCGACTGCGCCCGACGCTCGACGGACTCGGCCTAGTTTCGGCCTTCGATACGCTGTTGATCTCGGGAGAAGAAGGGGTCGAGAAGCCAGACCCGGAGATCTTTCTCCGTGCGGCTCAACGGCTTGGAATCCGTCCGGAATTGAGTTTGATGGTGGGGGATGACCCCGATCTCGATGCCGTTGGGGCGCGTTCTGTCGGGGCTTTCGTGATTCAGTTTGGAAGTGAAATCAATAGTTTCCGGCAGTTGATGGACCCTCCATGACGATAAATTGTCGATCCGTGACGCCCAGGAGCGGGGCGCCGGAGCTACGGTTCGTTCACCTCGCAAGAGGAAGGTTCCACTCATGTCCAAGATCAAGTTCATCCTCCCGCTCTTCATGCTCTTCGCCCCTGCTTGCGACGACGCTGCCAAGGACGCGAAAGACGGCGCCAAGAAAGCCGGCGCGGCTGCCAAAGACGGCGCCAAGGCTGCTGGCGACGCTGCCAAAGACGGAGCCGACAAAGCTGGCGACGCTGCTGAGAAGGCTGGCGACGCTGCCAAAGAAGCCGGCGCTGCCGGTGCCGAAGCTGCCAAGGCCGGCGCCGCTGCTGCGGGTGACGCTGCCGCTGCTGCGGGCGACGCTGCCAAGGCTGCCGGCGCTGCTGGTGCCGAGGCTGCCAAAGACGGCGCCGCTGCTGCTGGCGACGCTGCCGCTGCTGCTGGCGACGCTGCCAAAGAAGGCGCCGAGAAGGCTGCCGACGCCGCTGCCGGCGAAGAGAAGAAAGCCGAGTAAGAAGTCGCCTTCACAGGCACTTCAAGAGGGCGGGCCTTCCGGGGCTCGCCCTTTTTCGTGCGCGCGAACCGTCCACGCGCTGTTGGCTCATCAGGCCGGGGGCTCGAAGAACACGGTCACCGCGTCGGTCCCGGGCTCCATCGGCCCTGGCGGCACGTCCTGCATCACCGCAATGCCCGTGCCCTGCGCGACCAGCCGGATGTCGGCACCATCGGCCGCGTCGAGAGCTTCGACGAGACTCAGGCCCGTGAAGTCCGGCAGCCCACCGTCGACCGAGATCGGCCGTTGGCCGGGCAGCTCGGGCTCAACGTCGCCCAGAGGCGTGAAGCCGTCGACCAGCTTGGTGTTGTTGGTCATCAGCAGCAACGGGTCTGGGCTTGGCCGTGAACCGTCGTCGCGCGAGACCCCCAGGTGCAGCATGACGCGCTTGCCGAGGCGAGCGAACGTGGGCGCGGCAACCTCGTTGCCGTAGTGGCCCCCGACGGGGTTGTCGACGCTGACGAGAATGACGACGCGGGGATCTTTGGCTGGCACCGCACCGACGAACGAGGCGAAGTACTCGTCCTCGGCGTAACCGCCGGACTTGGATGCTTTTTGTGCGGTCGACGTCTTGCCCGCCACTCGATAGCCGTCGATCAGAGCGTTCTTGCCGGTGCCCTTCTTGGAGTGCACGACGTTCTCGAGCATCTCGAGGACCGTGTCGGCGGTGGAGGTTCGAACGACGCGCTCGGGCTCTTTGCGGTCGAGGGGAACCTCGTTGCCGTCGTGATCGAGCACGGCCCGGACGATGGTGGTCGGGTAGTAGGTGCCGCCATTCGCAAGCACGGAGAACGCGGCCGCGACCTGGAGCGGGCTTGCGCTCATGCCCTGACCGAACGAGATGTTGGCGCCCTGAATGTCGGACCACTTGTTCCAGTCGTCGAGCGTGCCAGGGGTCGCACCGGGCAACTCGATGGCCGGTCGCTCACCGAAGTGGAAACGCCGCACCCACTTGTCGAGGTTCTGCGCTCGCAGCCGGTCGTAGATCTTCGTGGTGCAGATGTTCGAGGACACTGCGAGGATCTCCGAGATGCTCAGCCACTCGAGCTTCTTGGTATCCCGGATGGCGTGGTCCTCGGTGTACTGCCAGCGCCCGTTCTCGCAGAAGAAGCTCTCGTCGCGCCGGATGACGCCTTGCTCGAGTGCTGCTGCGACGGTGATCGCTTTCATCGTGGAACCGGGCTCGAAGGCTCGGTTCACCGCGTGGTTGACCGTTTGATCGATGTCGTCGATCCGGTGGTTGGGGTCGAACGTGGGGCGGCTGGCCATCGCCAGAACCTCGCCGTTGCGAGGGTCCACGACGAGCACGCTGGCGCTCACCGGGGTCCAGTTCGTGACCAGCGTATTGATCTCTTCCTCGACCATGGCCTGAAGGGCGGAGTCGAGGGTCAGGACCACAGTGTTTCCGCGCGAGACGCTCGGGTCGGGATGGCCGTCCACGAGCAGCTTCTGGCCGCGCGCGAAGTAGGCGGGGCTCATGGCATCGCGTCCCTTGAGGAACTCGTCCAGGCCGTATTCGATACCGAGGTTGCCGGAGCCTTCCGCACTCACCCGGCCGAGGGCCTGCGAGGCGAGGAGCTTGCGCGGGTACACACGGTGCGGCATCGGTTCCAGCCGTACGCCCGGGAGTCGTGCTTCGCGGATCGCCTTCGCCTGGGCGTCGTCGAGCTGCATCCGCAGCTGCCGGTAGGCCTTGTCCCGAGAGAGTTCGTCGCGAAGGTAGGCGGGGTCTTCGAGCGGGAAGAGCTCCATCACCTTGCCCACGACCGCATCGGTGGCGCCTTGCCCTGCGATGAGGCGGGGGTTGAGCACGATCTTGTGCACGCGATCGGTGACCGCAAGCGCGATGTAGTTGCGGTCGACGATGTCCCCACGGCTCGCGCGGACCCGGTACGAGCGGAGCTGCTGCCGGTTTCCGAGGTCGGCGTAGTGCTCGTGCTGCACCACCGCGACTTGGTAGGCACGCCAGATCAACCCCAGCATCGAGACGCCGAGGACCGCTGCGACGAGCAGCGAACGCAGGCGCACCGAGCCAAAGTCGGTCGCCATGGGCTTGACGATCTCCTTGTGGCGATGGAGCAGGTTCATGGTGTGGGCGCCTCCCGGACGCGAATCTTCTGCACGAGCTCGGGCGAGACCGGCACCATGCCGAGCTCGTCGCGGGCGACCGCTTGAACTTGCTGTGGGTTGCGGAGGTAGGCCCGCTCGGCCGACAGCCGCCGTTTCTCTTCGAGGAGGGAGGCTTGCTGCTCAGAGAGCTTGGTAATGTCTCCGCCGGCCTCCAACACAGCTGTTGTGGACTGGATTCGCACGATACCCATGGCCACGAGGACCGCCACGCAGAGGAACAAGAGGAACGACGTGCCCGCAGGCGCCCGCATCCGATCACGCACGCGCTCCACCGACCCGGCATTCGTCGCCCGGTCCGCGCTGCGCTTGTGTCCGTGGGGAAAACTAGCGGGTTTCTGTTTTCGGCGGCGTGCTCGTTCGGTCATTCGACCCGCTCCAGCACCCGCAGTCGCGCGCTGCGGGCTCGAGGGTTGTTCTGTGTCTCGTCGGCGTCGGCGGTGACGCCTTTGGAGAACGGCTTGGGAATCTTGAAGGGAGCCTGACGCTCGGACTCCACGATGGGCAGGCCCGGGAGCGTGAAGGGAGGGCTCGACAGCTTGCGGAACGCTCGTTTAACGCGGCGATCCTCGAGCGAATGGAACGTGATGATCTCGAGCCGGCCACCGATGGCCAATGCGTTCGGTCCATCGGCGAGTAGCTGGTCGAGCTCGCCGAGCTCGTCGTTGAGGTGGATGCGAAGCGCTTGGAAGGTTCGTGTCGCGGGATGGATGCGCAGCCCCAACTTGCGGCGCTGCCGATGACTCATCGCGTCGGAGACGACCTGCGCCAGGGCGCCGGTGGTCTTTGGCTTGGCCTCGAGAATGGCCCGCGCGATGCGAGGCGCGTCTGGCTCTTCTCCATACTCCCGGAGGATTCGGATGAGGGCCGGAGCGTCGAGCTCCTCGAGAAGCTGCGCCGCCGTCATGGGGCCGCTCTGGTCCATGCGCATGTCGAGCGGCGCGTCGGTCCGGAAGGAGAAGCCCCGCTCGCCCTGGTCGAGCTGCATCGACGACACGCCGATGTCGGCGAGAATCCCGTCCGCCTTCACGCCCAGTTCGTCCAGGGTGCTGCCCAATGCCGAGAAGGGTGCGTGGACGAACAGGATGGGCGTCTGTGCCGAGGCGAGGCGCGCACGGGCCCGATCCAGGGCGGTCTGGTCGCGGTCGAAGGCGATCACCCGCTGAGGTGCGAATCGCTCCAAGACCACCTCAATGTGGCCTCCGGCGCCGCATGTTGCGTCGACGTAGATGCCGCGCGGGGTCTCGCCGACCTTGGGGAGCGAGCCCTCCAGCGCAGCGCAGACTTCGCGCGCGAGCACCGAGATGTGGCCTTCGCCCACCCAAACAGCCCTGCCAGCCCGGTGCCAACAGGTCAAAAAAACGACAACTGGAGCGGTGCTGCGTCGTTGATGCCGTGTGTCCAACCCCGAGGAATCCCCAGATACGCGCGCTAGGCGCTTCTGGTTTGCGCTCAGCAACGCCCCCGCCGTTTGTTGGGGCCGGCCCCAGTCGTCATCCGGCTGGCGATTTTTTTAGCAAAACCGGCGCTTTAGATCGGGGAGGGTTGACCCCGAGGCGCTCGATCAGTAGGTTCCGCCGTCAGTCGATGCGGACCGTGTCCAGGAATTACCGTCAGCTTCACGAATCCTCGGAGCTGCTGTGGGAAAAGCTCGGGATGCTCTCCGCGACGCAGCGGGCGAGCTTCAACGAACGCTTCACGATGTCGTGGATTTACCACGACTTCGCGCTCGAAGGCACGGTCCTCAGCATCGCTGAGATCAAGGCCGCCATCGATGCGGAGATTATCTCAGCGCCGAGTCTGATCCCTGCCTACAACCACATCATCGCGGTGCGCGATGGCATTGACTACGTCGTGGAGTCGCGCGGGAAACCGCTCACGCTCAACCTCGACTGGCTCAAGAAGCTGCACCAGGTGTTGCTGCCAACGAACAAAAAAGATCAGGTTCAGTACCGCAAGGACAACCCGATCCATCGGATGTACTTCCACGACCTCGCGCAGGCCGACAAGATCAGCTACCGCATGCGGAAGCTGACCGACTGGTTCCGCACCGAGGAGTGCAAGCGCGCCCACCCGATCGAGCTCGCGGTCGAGGTGCACCGTGAAGTCATTCGCGTGTTCCCGTGGCCCGAGATCAGCGGCCGTGTGGCACGGATTGCGATGAACCATATCCTGATCAACGAGGGCTACTGGCCCTCGACGATCCACGCGATCGACCGACAGCGCTACTACGACGTGCTGCGGTTGGACCAGGACCAGCTGTTGGAGCTGGTCCTGGAGAGCGTCCGCCAGGGCATTGCATCCTCCAGCAAGCTCTACCAAGGCATCGTTGATTCGATGCGTGTCTACTGAGACGCGAACCTTCAACGCTGAGAGCTGACGCGATCCCCATGGTTTCCGTTCGAGAGCTGGCTCGAGGCCGCCTACCGACCTCGCACGGGGAGTTCGTGATCGTTTCGTTCGAGGGTCCCGACGGGCCGTTGGACGACGTCGCTCTGGTCCGCGGTGACGTGGGTACCAACGCGATCATTCCCGTGCGGTTGCACAGCGAATGCGTCACCGGTGATGCGTTCGGCTCGCGACGCTGTGATTGCGGCGAGCAGCTGCACGAGGCCATGGGCCGACTCGCCGACGCGGAGCATGGCGTCTTGCTGTACATGCGCCAGGAGGGTCGCGGCATTGGCATCGCGCACAAGGTCCGGGCGTACGAACTGCAAGACGGCGGCATGGACACGGTCGAGGCCAACCTGCACCTCGGATTCGACGACGACTTGCGGAGCTACGACGTCGCTGCGGCGATGCTGCAAGCCTTGGGGGCGCGTCGGATCGAGCTCCACACGAACAACCCGCACAAGGTCGAAGGCCTCGAGGGTGCGGGCATCACCGTCGTGAAGCGCACCGCGCTCGAGATCGCCGCACGCGAGGAGAATCGCTTCTACCTCGACACCAAGCGCACTCGTTCCGGGCATCTGATCGCCGCCGACGAGACCTAGCGGCCCGCTACGGGGGTCTGCGCGGCGGATTGGCGAGAACTTGCGCCGGTGCGCCAGATTTGCGTGGCGTGCTCCAGTCTATCTGTGTACATAGGACCTACTATGTCGCACATGGTCCGACGTGTCAGCATCTCCGCACTCCTGGCTGCGTCTGTCGCGCTCGGAGGTTGTGACTCCGGAGATGACGGTTCGGATCCGGAAGGCGGTCCGTCGGCTGGAGGAAAAGCAGACGACACCACCGCGGGACCGATTGGCGCGTTGGCCACAGGGACTCAGAGCAGCGGGTATGTCGCCGGCGATGCGGTCCATGTCTACGTCGTAGAAGCCCGACCGGGCTCGGTGGTCACCGCTCGTGTCGTTCGGACCGGCGGCGACCTCGACCCCACGGCATTCCTCTACAGCAGCCTCCACGCCGCGCAACAGGACGAGTACGAGAGGCCCTCCCACGGGTTCGACAACACGTCGTCCTCGATCGAGGCCTCGTGGACCGTGCCCTCGTCCAGCGACCTCGTCTTGGTCGTCGGCGCAGGTGGCTCCTCCGCCGGTGAGTTCGAAGTCGAACTCAACTGTCACGAGGACAGCCCTGTCCCCTGCACCGAAGGCGACGAAGACAGCGAGCTGGCCTACTGCGAAGCTGTTCGCGACGCCTGGCTCGTGTGCTTCGATGAGGCTGAGGACGAGTCCGACCCGTTGTGCGACGACTGGCTCGGCTACGAGGACACCACGGACGACGACGACTGCTGCGAGCTCTGGGACGCACAGGGGCTGTCGTCGGAAGATTTCTGCCCGTAGCCTTCGGCCGCAGTTGACGACGTCGCGCTCGACTTGGGTCGACGCGGCGTCTTGCGTGGGGGTGGGCACGAGAAGCGGCGGAGTCGTGGGTACTCCGCCGCGGGTCACTCCGGGTAGGTCCGGTTCTGTCTTGTTGCGGCCGCGCCCACGCGGGGAGGGGCGGTCGTCAGGGGTGTTGTGCTCTGAAAGTACGTTAGGCGGACCCATGAGCGGCTTCGGTCCTGACGTCGGCGGGGATCCCACGGAATGCCCGACAATGTCGGCGTGCAAGGCGAGTGGGTCTCACTCGCAGTCGAAGAGGCGTGCGGGGGGGCGATGTCGTCTCCCTCGCTCCGATGACGTCATCTCACCGGGTGCCTCGAACGTACGTCGCTAGGACGTCCCTCCTGGCCAGAAATCTGGCCTGCGTACAAGGTTGAGCTCGGTCGAAATTGCGTGCTGTTTCATAGGCAGGTTCCTCCCTTGCCGGCTCCTGAAGTGACTCTTCGATCGTAGCACCACGTTGCGGCGTGCCCAGTGACGCTCACAATTGATTTTCGCAGCGGGACGTGGCACTGGCGTTTTCATGACGTCGCAGGGCCGCCCCGATCATGTGTGGGTTCAAGAAGTACCTGAGCGTTTTGCGTTCCGGTACGAGGGTGGCAAGGCGTTCGTCGAGGGCGTGGCGCTCGAAGACATCGCGGCCGCTGTAGGGACACCGACGTACGTCTACAGCGCGGCCCACATCGCGGATCGATACCGTGCACTCGAAGCCTCGGTCGCCGGCCACCCCACCAAGATCTGCTACGCGGTGAAGTCGAATGGATCGCTCGCGGTCCTTCGCCACCTTCAGCGGCTTGGGTCCGGTGCGGACATCGTGAGCGTGGGCGAGATGAAGCGGGCGATGGCCGCTGGCATCACGCCCGAGCAGATCGTGTTCAGCGGCGTGGGCAAGACCGACGACGAACTCGATGCGGCCATCGAGGCCGGGCTGCGATCGATCAACGCGGAGAGCTCCGAAGAGGTGACGCGCATCGAAGCCCGCGCGAAGGCAACGGGCAAGACGGCGAACGTCACGCTGCGGGTCAACCCCGACGTCGATCCGAAAACCCACCCGTACCTCGCCACGGGATTGCGCGAAGCGAAGTTCGGCATCTCGATGGACGAGGCCTCTACGCTCGCGCGCCACGTCCATGCGACGGAAGGACTGCGGATGGAGGGCATCGGCTGCCACATCGGCTCCCAGATCGCTGATGTCACGCCCTTCCTCGACAGCTTCGACCGGCTCCGCACGCTGGCGACGGGTCTGCGAGAGGACGGCGTGTCACTGGGCCACATCGATCTGGGCGGAGGCTTTGGTATTGCGTACAGCGAGTCCGAGGCCGAGCTCGACATCGCGGCGTGGGGCAAGGCGGTTGTCGACGCGAGCGAAGGGCTGGGTGTCGAGCTGATGATCGAACCGGGGCGCTACCTCACCGGCCAAGCCGGCGTGTTGCTCACCCGTGTCGTGGGCAACAAGCGCTCGCCGACCAAGGGCTTCGTCATCATCGACGCCGCGATGAACGACCTGCTTCGACCAGCGCTCTATCAGGCCTATCATGCGATCGTGCCCGTGAATCGACCCGTCGAGGACGCCGAGGTTTCGAGCGTCGACGTGGTGGGGCCGGTCTGCGAGTCGGGAGACTTCTTGGGGCTCGAGCGGGCCATGCCGGCATGCGAAACCGGATCGCTGCTCGGTGTCTTGAGCGCAGGCGCCTATGGCATGTCGATGGCGAGCAACTACAACACGAGGCCGCTTCCGGCGGAGGTTTGGGTCGACGGCGATCGCTTCGCCGTGACCCGGCCCCGCCAAACCGTAGAAGAGCTGCTCGCTGTCGAGCAGGTTCCGGAGTGGGCATGAGCAAGGTACGTCGAATGACTCCCTACATCATCGCAGCAGTCGTCCTGGGTCTCGTTGGAGTCCTCGTTCTCAAACAGGGCATGGCCTCCTCGTTCATCGAGTCCGATCAGGCTCACGCCCTCGTGACCGACGGCGCGGCCCTGATCGATGTGCGCTCGCCCGAGGAGTTCGCATCGGGGCACATCGAAGGCGCCCGCAACATCCCAGTGGGCGAGATCGGGGCGCGCGCGTCCGAGGTCGGCGACAAGGAGGCCCCCGTGGTCGTCTACTGCCGCAGCGGCATGCGGAGCGCCCAGGCCAAGTCCACGCTGGTCGCGGCAGGGTTTACTCAGGTGCACAACCTGGGCGGCATGTCGCGCTGGTGAGCTCCGAGCTTCGCGGTGGCCGTCAGATCTCGCTGTGGGGCCGCAGCCGCGTGCACAGCCCCCGCCGCAGCTTCCACATCCTCACAGCGGCCGCTTGCCGCAGAATCCGCTGCCGAAATCGAATTCCCATCCCAGGGCGCCGAGCTCGTTCAGCTCGAGCTCGATCCGTTCGCCAACTTTCCTTCGTCCAGGCTCACTCGCGAGCCGGTCACAGTTGTACTCCCACTTCTGCGCCCCGGCCGGTGCCGCGTGGGCCGGGGTAACAGCTGAGCTCTGGGCGATGGTCGCCGTTGCACAGCCGAAGATGAACGCGAGCGAGAACCCGGATCCCAGAAGGAACTGTTTCATGCGCAGGACCGTACACCGGCGCCTTCGTGTCCGCGGATTCGAGAGCATGAGCGCTGACCCCCTCGCTGTGGCGAGGTAGAGCCGTGTCCTGCCGGTCATCCATGCCGCAACATCGTGCGCGAGCGGTTCGACGCCGCTGTGGAACTGCGGTAGCGACCCTGGCTGCTCTACTGAGGCAGAATCTGCTTGAGCGCGAAGCCGGTCATGTCGGAGTAGGTGTACGGGTACTCCAGCCCAGATACGACCTCGTGGTTCTCCGGGGCGACGGGGTCGATCTTGAACGCCTGGTCTCCGAGCGTATCGACGAGCCAGATGAACCCGTCGACATCGATGGAGGTGCCGGCCGCGTGTTGAATACCGGTGAGGGTGCTCGGCCCGAACCATTGGATGTCGAGAGGGTCGACGCTGGGGTCGACGCGCACCATGCCGGGGTTGGCCCCGCCTCCGAACGAGGGGACCGCGGCGATCCAAAGCACGCCTTCGTCGTCCGCCATCAGCCCGCGCAGGATGTTGGTCGCGTTGGCGTCGGCGGGCCCCGTGGCGAAGAACGCATCGAGGTCGGCTTGATACGAGGTGTAGGTTTCGGTTGCGGTGTCGAAAGCGTACAGGCTGTTGCCGCTGCCCGCGGCCCAGATCCGTCCCGAGGCATCGATGGTGATGCCGTACGCATCTTCGCCGTCGGGTTGAGGGAACTCGGTCCAGCAGTCGGTGCCGTCGGCCTGCTCGCAGTCGTAGTCGACGCGATACAACGATTGGCCGGAGCTACGGTCGACGAAGTAGAGGTTGTTGTCGGCGTCTACGGCTCCGCCATACGGCCCGTAGGTGTTGCAGGCGTAGCCGGGGATCGCGGTCTCCTGGACGACGCTTCCATCCGCGCCGTCGAGCAGCCACACGGTCACGTCGTCATCCTCGGCGTTGCAGAAGGCGACCCAGACGCGCGGGTCGGCGTATTGGCAGTCTCCGAGCGCTTCGGGAGCGGTCCACTGCACGGTCCGAGGTCCGTCGCATCCATCTCCGGAGTGGGGGATGTCGATGTGCCAGCCAATGCACTCGTCCGCGGTCCAGGACAGGGGCGTGGCATCGACAGCGGTCTCGACCGAGCCGCTCACGTCGAGGTCGGGGCACTCGGCAGGGTTGGCGATGACGGTGGTCAGGCCACCGCCTCGGTCGAGGACGGCGACGTTTCCTGCGAGGTTCACCGAGGTTCGCGACGGGCCTTGGCAGGTCGAGATGCTCACGCCCTCGTAGTCATCGATGTAGTAACGACCCACTTCGGTGGCGGATTGGGTGTCGATCTTGCTGACGGTGCCCTGGGTGCTGTTGGCGATCCAGATGTACGAGAAATCGACGACTGCGGTGCCGTGGTCGACGCAGCCGGTGTCTCCGGCGGAGGTCTCGCTTTCGCCGATGCCCGTGGTGGTGGTGCCGGCGGTCGTGTCCGCCGACGCCTCGCCGCCGGACATCGAGTCCGTACCGCCCGGGCCCTGCGTTGTTGGGGCTTCCGTCGTGCTGGCGTCCGTGGTCAAGCCGTCGGTGCCCGCAGTCGGCTCGGTGCTGCTCGAGTCGCCTCGGGACTCGGTGACGTTGATGCCGCCCGAGCCTTCCTCCGATGCTGCTCCAGGGCTCCCGCCGCCACAGCTGGCGAGGACGGACGCGGTGAAACTCAGGGCGATGGGGAACAGCGTACGTGTGTCCATGGCGCGACCAGGCGAGATGGGTATCGACCGGTTGCGCCGAAACCGTAGCCCCTCCCCTTTGTGGACACCGCCCTCGAGGGGATGACCGACACGGGCCCCATCTTGGGGAATCACCGCGAAGACGACGCGGTCCGTGTCCGCTAGCGGGGCCGCGGATGACGCTTCGTTGACATCTGCCCCCGGGCTGCTATTTCGCCGCACGATGGTGGAGGTACCCGGTGGGAAGATCGAGCTTCGTGACGAAGGTACCCATCGCACCTGGTCGGTCGAGCTGTCGTCGTTTTCTCTGGATGCGCACCAGGTCACACGGGCTCGCTACGCGGCAGTCGTCGAGGGGATGCCTGCGGCTGTCGACGCCCCAAACACACCGATGACAGAGGTGTCCTGGTTTGACGCGCTTCGATTCTGCAATCGGCTGTCCGAGCTCGAGGGGCGCACGCCTGTGATCGAGCTGGGGACCGACCCGGAGGGCGGCGACGTCCGGGTGCTTCCTGGCGACGGCTACCGCCTTCCGACCGAGGCCGAGTGGGAGCACGCGTGTCGTGCAGGCTCGACCGACGTTCGGCCAGGTCCGCTCGACGACATCGCTTGGCACCGCGGCAACTCGGACGAACGGATTCACGACGTCGGCACGAGGGAGCCCAACGCATGGGGCCTGTACGACATGATCGGCAACGCCTGGGAGTGGTGCTGGGACATCTTCGACGCCAACGTCTACGGCGCCTACCGGGTGTTCCGCGGCGGAGGCTGGCTGGACAAGCCGCGAGGCTGCCGGGCGTCCTGTCGTCGCAAGAGCCACCCGACGTTTGAGATCGATGATCTTGGGTTCAGGGTGGCCCGGTCCACCGCCGGATGAGCTCGGCCGGGCCTGCGCGGCCCCTAGAGCTCAGCCCGGCGGGATGAAGTTCTCGCAGGCTTGCTGGATGACGGCGGTGGCCTGCGCGAAGCTGGGGGCGTAGTCCGGCTCGCAGATGCCGGCGACGAAGCCGTTTTCTCCGAACAGGCCGGCGAAGTTGACGAGGTTGACCCCGTCGTCCGAGCCGAACCCGCTGGGTGGACACGGGCCGTCGACGTAGTTGGTCAGAACAAGTGCGGCCGCGTTCTCGGCGATACCGCCCTTGGCGTCGAGGACGGACTGGTACCAGCTCGCGGGGTCGCCGGTGGAGGTGACGAGATCGGTGTCGCCGGGGCCGTCCGCTTCGTCGGTGATGACGACGACGACGAGGAGAGCGTTGTCGCGAATGAAGCCTTCGTTGCACGCCCCCTCCGCGTTGAGGGCGGGGCTGATCGCAGCCTCGACCGCGTTCATGGGTCGCTCCCCCGCGTCGCCAGAGGTGCCGACTCGAGCCGCACACTGGAAGGAGGTGCTCAGGTCGTCCTGTTCGGTGATGTACGGGAAGCCCTCGGTGAAGGGGCCGCACATCGAGTTGCTGGAATCGGCCCCAGCGGTCGTGGTAACCAGGGATCCGAGTTGGCGGCACGCGACCGGAGTGCCTGCATATTCGTCCGAGGTCGCGATGCCGACGTGGAAGCTGTCGACGTCAACCAGCGTGGCTTGAATGCCGTCAATGAACGCAGGGAAGTTCGCGACCAGGTTGGTCTGCGCCCCGCCCATGCTGCCCGAGTTGTCGATCACGAACAGGAAGTCGACCGCGTTGCAGCCGTCGTCGAACTCGCCGAAGTCAGGGGTGACGCCGATGTCGAAGGTGATCGGTGGCTCTGGAGGATCCTCGCCATCGTCGTCCTCGGCCGCAGGCTCGGTGGTGACCGTGCTGCTACTCGAGAACGACCCCGTCTCGGGACTCACCGTCGTCGCACTGGTGGACGACGAAGTGCCGGGGCTCGACGTGGTGGGCTCGATGCCCGTGCTGTCGCCGTCACTCGCGCTGCCGTTGCCGCATGCGAGGAGAAGACCGGAGAAGACGAGAAGGGAAGTCCAAGTTCGCATAGCCGGAACCGAGTGGGGTTATAGTCCAAGACCGCGCGAACGCCACATCCTGATCCGCTTCGAGCCCCCTTTCCACGGGGTCTCGCAGGAGCAATCGACAAGAGAGCGGATGGCTTTAGCGCAGGGGTAGCTCTGCGGCGTCACGGCGCTCGACGACGAACTCCGTCCCTGCCCAGGCGCCCGCGTCGAACAAGGAGGTTCGGGTTCGGCTGGCCTCGATCCGCACCGCGTCGGCGTCGGGCGCGAACCCAAGCGTGCGGAGCTCGGTGAGGTCGAGCCGGGTCTGCCCACGGTCGGCGACCAGGCAGACGATGTCGTCGCCCAGGGGCTCGCCGGTGAGCATCGGCGTGAGTCGCAGGCCCACGGCGGCACCGTCGTCATCGCCCGCTCGGTCCCACCGGACAACAAGCGCACCGCCATCAGGGCCGTCCAGCGAGCTGAGGTCTTCGGCGGTGTAGCTGAGCGCCAGTGCCGAGGGCATGGGACTCTCGACCGTGAAGGCCGGAAGTTCGTCGGTCAGCCCGCCCGCGGCGACCACCGTGACCGTGTCAGGGTCGTCCATCTCGGGGAGGATGGGGGAGTCGGCGAAGTAGGCGTACTCGACCCCAGACATGTATGGGAGCAGGTCGGGCACCAGCGTCAGCGGCACCTCGAGTCGGGCGCTCCCCAGCTGAACCTCGAGCTCGCCGGCATCGACAAGAAGCAGTTCCTGGCCGAGCTCGGACGTGTCGGTGGCTTTGTCGGCGAGCTCGGCGGGCCACAGTGCGCTCTCGGCCGCGCACTGACCTGGGTTGAGGAGGTCCTCGAGTAGATCCGGCATGTCTGCCCGAGCGCGAACGAACTCTTCGTCGAGTCCTCGAACCATCGCAAATCGGGCGGTCAGCTCGAAACCGTCAACGTCGTCGTCGACGTCGGCGTCCTCGGCCTGGGGTGTGCTCAGAACCACGTGGACCCGGCCCAGACGCAGATCTTCAGCGCCGTCTGCCGCACCATTGCCGCCCTCTGCCGTGCCAGGTCCAGGACCAGCATCGGTACAAGCGGTAAGGCCCACGGCGTAGCCGAGGACGAGCAGAGCGGGGGCGCGCACTGCTTACACGGTACAAGACCGAAGACAGCGTGTCACGGAAGCCTGCGGGATCGGGCCGGTCTGTCGCGGTGCGGGAATGCCGCAAGACGATGACCGTAAGGTCCACGGCGGCGGCGGCGTATTTTCGGATCGGTGGCTCCGCTCCTTCCTCCCGCACCTTGGCTCCCGACGATCGCATATGCCGTCGTCGTCGCTTTGGCGATCCGCAAAAGCCGCACGTTTGGACTCTTTGCCGGAATCGTCCTTGGAATTCCGACGTACGTGACCGTGGCGTTGGGCCCGCACCTTCCCGGCGGAGAGATCCTCAGTCTTTTTCAGTTTCTGGCCGCGGTCCACTTCGCCGGCCTCATTGCGCGGCCCGCCATGCGTCCGGCGTGGTTCCGGCTGGGCGTCAGCATCCCCGGACTCTGGCTCGTCGCCGCATCGTTGCTCGCCCTACCGTGGGCCATCACAGCGTCGCTCGGCTTCGATCCGTGGGGCGGATGGCTGCCTTTTGCCATCGCTGGCCTGGGTGTCGCGCAGTCGGTGTGGACTCGCGAAGAGACGGTCTCGCTGCGTCTCGATGTGCCGGCCGGTCCTGAGCTTGCTCCCCATCGCGCCGCGTTGGCCGAGGGCACCGGTCGCCCGCTTCGGATCGTGCAGATCACCGATCCTCACCTCGGCCCCTTCATGTCCGTCGAGCGGCTCCAGAACATCTGTCGACGTGCGGTCGAGCGCGAGCCGGACCTCATCCTGCTGACCGGCGACTTGATGACGATGGAGTCCCACGACGTGGAGGTCGTGACCCGAGCACTCGCCCCACTCGCGGCAATGCGAGGACGCGTCTTCGCGTGTCACGGCAACCATGACCACGAGGCGCGGTTGGTGGTGGAGCAGGCCTATGCAGCACATGGTGTGAAGTTGCTCGTCGACGAGCAGAGCATCGCCGACACGCCCGCCGGTCCGGTTCAGGTCGTCGGCCTCGACTTCGTTTGGCGTGGCCGAGCGACCCACGTACCCATGGTGTTGGCCGAGCACCCTCGGCAGGGCGACGCGCTGCGTGTCGTGTTGCTTCATGACCCCGGCGGGTTCACACACGTGCCCGATGGCGAAGCGGACCTCGTGCTCTCGGGGCACACCCACGGTGGACAGCTCGGGTTGCTCAGCCTCGGGCTTCAAACAACCGTGCTTCGCGGCATCACCAAGCTGCCCGACCACGGCCCCTGGGCCAAGGGTCGCAACCGCCTGTATGTGCATCGGGCGCAGGGGCACTATGGCTACCCGATTCGTCTTGGCGTTCCCGCAGAGCAAAGCCTGATGGAGGTGTATCGTCGCGGCGCATGAGGTTTGAGACGCCGTCCAAGGCCGCGTTGGAAGCAGCCCGGGACGGTGTGCTGCCCGACGTGTTCGCCGATGACCTCGACGTGTTGTTTGTTGGTATCAACCCGAGCCTCTACAGCGCCGCGGTAGGGCACCACTACGCACGTCCGGGCAACCGCTTTTGGCCCGCACTACACCGCGCCGGAATGACGCCGCGACTGCTGCACGCATCCGAAGACCGGCTGCTCCCACAGTGGGGCGGTGGGCTGACGAACCTCGCGGCGCGGCCGACCGCGAAGGCTTCAGAGCTGAGTGCCGACGAGCTGCGAGGCGGCGGTGAGATCCTCGAGGAGGTCGTCGTGCGGCATCGTCCGCGGTCCGTCGCGGTCGTGGGGCTGACGGCATATCGTCACGCCTTCGGGGCGCCCAGGGCCGCAGTGGGGCGCCAGGGCGACACCCTTGGCGGGGCAGTTGTTTGGGTTTTGCCCAACCCCAGTGGCCTCAACGCACATTTTCAGCTGCCTGCGCTCGCCGAACTCTACGGCCAGATGCTCGCGGACGTCCGAGGGTAGACGCCGTGAGGTGAGTCAGCAGCGCCTCCGACACCCTGTTAGAGTCCGCGGCCGATGACGTTCGCGTCACCCTTGCTCGCCCTTGCGCTGGTTCTCCTTTGCGGGATTGTCGGCGGTGAACTTCTGGGGCGTCTGAAACTCCCGAAGGTCACCGGATGGATCTTCACGGGCATCGCGTTGCGCGCCGCCGAGCTCCCCGGCCTCGAAGGGGACACGCTTGGACGGTTCTCGCCCTTCACCGACTTCGTCCTCGGTTTCATTGCGTTCACCGTTGGCGCGACGCTTCACATTCCGAGCCTGCGCAATGCCGGCAAGCGCCTGTCGCTGCTGTTGCTTTCCGAGGCGATCGTGATGCCGGTGATCGTGGTGCCGACACTGATGTTCGTCGGCGGGCTCGAGCCCTCCACCTCCATGGTGTTGGGAGCGATCGCAATCGCGGGCGCTCCGGGAACCACGGTCCTGGTGGTCCGAGAGGCTCGGGCACGTGGACTGCTGTCCCGAACCCTCATCGCAGCGGTCGGCCTCATCGACATGGTCGCCGTCGCGGGGTTTGTGTTCGCAACGGCCATGCTTCGTGACGGTGACGGCTCTGTAGACTCGTCGTTGCTGGCAGTGGGGACCGAGTTCGGTATGGCTGGGGCGATCGGTGTCGGCTTTGCGGTTGCGGTCGTCCTGCTGGGCCGCTCCGTGATCGCTCCGAACGGCGTCGGGCCCACGATGGTGGCCGTCATTCTCGGCGCTTGGGGGCTCGGTCAGGCGCTGGGCGTGTCGAGCATTCTCGCGTGTACGTTTGCGGGCATCGCCGTCAGTAACCTGCGCCACGACATGGCGCGCACGGCCGAGGCCTACCTGCATCCGTTTGGCGGGGTGCTCTTCGCAGGCTTCTATACGTTGGCAGGGATGCGGCTCGACTTCGGGCTCGTGCTGCCGATGGCGGGGCTTGTCGCGCTCTACTTCTTCGTGCGCCTGTTCGGGAAGTCGTTGGCCTCGTTCCTCGCCATGACAGCGGCTGGCGCTCCCACAGCGGTCCGTCGCTACCTCGGGCTCGCGCTGCTTCCCCACGGTGGCGTCGCGGTCGGCCTCATCTTCGTGGTCCAAGGAGATCCCGCGCTCGCGGATATGGCCGACACGATTTCAGCGGTGGGTCTCGCCGCGCTGGCGATCAACCAGCTGCTTGGCCCCAGCGCGACGCGGTACTGCCTTGGACAGGCGGGAGAAGCGGCGAAGGACCGGCCGAGGTTGCTCGACTTCATCAAGGAGCAGTCGATCGTCGTTGGCCTCAAAGGCCGCGACAAGGAGTCGATCATTCGCGAGCTGGCGGACCGGCTCTACGCCACCACGCCGATGTCCTTGGAGAAGGACGCCTTCATCGAATCCGTCTTGGCGCGCGAGTCGGAAGCCAGCACCTGTCTTGGCAAGGGCTTCATGATTCCGCATGCGACGATCGACCGAGGAGATCGAATTCGCGGGGTGATTGGACTCAGTGCGAACGGCATCGACCTTGGCGCGTACGACGGGCGCCCGGTGCACGCGGTGGTCCTGCTCGCAACGCCCGCCGCGGATCGCGACCGCCACCTCGGGGTCCTTGCCGCGTTTGCGACGACGGTGACCGAGAACTCGAAGCTTCGCGAAGAGCTGTACGCGGCCCGTTCTGCGGCGCATGCCTACATGACACTTCACGCGGAGCAATCCACCGATTTGAACTACTTCCTCGACGAAGCGATTCAAGAATTGGGTACAGAAGCCGGCCCATCTCGGTGATGTGGTCCACACCACGGGCCTTGTGCAACGAGGCTCCGCGCCGCATGCTCTTTCGATGCTGACGAGCATCGTTGCGGGTATTGGCGTGGCGGCCGCCCTTGCCCAACCGGCTGAGGCTCAGCCTGTAGACGCCGCGGCTCCTGCTCCCGTGCAGCGACCGGCGCCGGTCGTGAGCCCCGCTCCGGCTGCAACCACGGCCCCCGCACCAACCACTACGGCTGCACCGGCGGTGTCGGATGCAGCGTGGGATGCGTTGGTCGGACGCAACGTCGAGGTTCAGACGAACTCTGGGGTGCTCCGGGGGGAACTTCTTCGGAGCGAAGGGACGCAGGTCGTCATCGTTCGCGCCGACGGGTCCGTGGTCACGACGCAGAAGTCCGCGGCCTCTTCGGTCAAGGTCGTCCAGCCGCCTGCACCTGCGCCGGCGCCCGAGCAACAGATCGCCGCCCTCGAGGCGCCGTCCGATCCGCAGCCGCCAGCCGATGATGCGCAGGACGAAGGTGACGAAGAACTCACCGAGGGGCAGAAGCGCCGCAAGGAGCGACGTGACAAGCGGGAGCACGCCTTGTTGGGTGCGTTCATGATGCACGGCGCCACGTACTCGCACTGGCGCGGTGACGGGGTGAACGGGGGGCACGCCTCCTACGCCATGGACTGGGGCCTTGGCGTCAACTTCTCCAAGAACTTCGGCCTGTACGCGATCGCGGGCGGGTTGTTTGGAGCCAAGATCCAAGGGCCCGATGACGACGCCGGCAACGAGACCTCGATCAAGGCCAACTACGGCCACGTCGGGGGCATCTTCGCCTTCGGCGGCCAGTGGTACTTCACGACCATAGGGGCAGGCGCTGCGTTCTCCCGGTTGCGGTTCGCCGACGGCACCCTGCAGCGCGACAAGGGCCTGGCGATCCCAAGCAAGATCATGGCTCGAATCCCGCTGCCGAAGAAGCTGAAGAAGTACTACGTCGGCATCGGACTCACCTACGAGCTCGCGCTCATCCGCAACTTCGGTCGATCGATCAACGCGATCGGCGGACAGGTCGTCGTCGGCCGGTGGTAATGCGCCGCTGTGGACTTGCGCTGGTCCTCGCTGCGGCCTGTGCTTCTCCCTCCGTCACGCCGGCTCCACCCGCCGCGCCACAGTCGGCGCCGCTCGTCCAAGCCGAGCCCGCACCGTCTCCCGCAGCTCGGCCCGAGCCTCCGGTCGTCGCGTCCGAGCCGACGCCGGCGCCGCAGCCTGAACCCGACTTCGAGCCGCTGAAGCTCAATGCAGAGCAGCTCGCTCGGGCCCGGAAGGTCCAGCCCCTGGTGGTGCAGGCGTCCAGAGACTTTGGTGTCGATGCCAATCTCATCAACGGCATCATCTGGAGCGAAAGCAAGTTCAACCCCAAGGCCCGCAACCGGTCTGGCGCCAAGGGGCTGATGCAGCTGATGCCGATCACGGCGCGTGGGATGGGCAAGAAGCTGGGCCGCCGAGTGCGGGTGTACGACCCGGAGTTCAGCATCCAGGCGGGCACCAAGCTGCTGTCGATCATGCTGGAGCGGTTCGATGGCGACGTCGAGCTGGCCCTGTTCGCCTTTGGGCGAGGTGGTGGTCGTGTTCGCGGGTGGCAGGCCAACGGGGAGACCGAGATGCCCGCGGGCGTTCAGAAGTTCATCGCGAAGGTGCGCCGCGGCCAGAAGACGTTCGAGATGCTGGGCTTCCCCGAGGTCTGAGTCGCGCGTTTTTTGGCGACGCGTCGCCCCTCGATTTGCCAGACTGCACGAATGGGTCGGTCAACGGGTCGCGCTGATCTTCCGCTGCACGGCGGTCGCGTCCCGCAGTGGCTCGCGACTCGCATGTCCAAGCTCGGCCGGTTGATCACCGAAGCGATCGTGATCGACCAGGGCCGGGATGCGTTCATTCGCAAGCTCGCGCACCCGTTTTGGTTTCAGTCGTTCGGCGCGGTCATGGGCATGGATTGGCACAGCTCGGGCATCACGACGAGCGTGATGGGGGCGCTCAAGCGGGGCCTCGATCCGGTGAAGCACGAGCTGGGCATCTACGTGTGCGGCGGCCGAGGAAAGCAGTCTCGAAAGACGCCGGGGGAACTTCGCGCCGTCGGTGAGCGCGTCGGGCTGGACGGCGAAGCACTGGGGTCGGTCAGCCGACTGGTGGCCAAGGTTGACAGCGCGGCCGTACAGGACGGCTTCGACCTCTACCTGCACAGCTTCGTCGTCGCGGCGGACGGTCAGTGGACCGTGGTTCAGCAGGGCATGAACGGAGTCCGCAAGCAGGCTCGTCGTTACCACTGGCTGTCGAGTGACCTGGAGAGCTTCGTCGACGATCCGCATGTCGGGGTCGCGGGCGAGTCTCGGGGTACGATCGTGAATCTCTCGGACCGGCGTTCGAATGAGAACCGGGCCGCTGTGTTGGAGGAAGTCGCGCGAGGTCCTGACCATGCCCTGGCCGCAATCCGGGATGCTCGACGCTCCCGGGCGCCGAGGCCTGAACCGGTGCCCGGCCTCCTACCGAACCTTCAGCTTCCCGCGCACCACGATGTGCGTCCGGGGGACGTTGTCATGCGCCGGTTGCATGCTGCCCTGACCGCCGCGGCGGAGCGTGGACCCAAGGACTTCGAGTCGCTCCTGCTCACACCCGGGGTTGGGGCGCGCACGGTCGAATCGCTCGCTCTCGTGGCCGAGGTCATTCACGGTGCCCCGTGTCGGTTCAGCGACCCCGCGCGTTTCTCGTACGCGCACGGGGGGAAGGACGGGCATCCGTTCCCGGTGCCGCTTCGGGTCTATGACCGAACGATCGGGACGTTGCGCCGGGCCGTGCACGCCGCTCGCATCGGGAAGGATGACCGTCTCGCGGCGATGAAGCGGCTCGATGAGCATGCGCGCCGGATCGAGGCGGTGGCGAACGGAGCGTCCTGGGATGAACTCGTGTCTCGCGAGCGCCATCGTTCGCACGTGTACGGCGGACGGACGGTGAAGGGGCCGGCGAAGCCTCCGGTGGGGCAGCGGGTGCTCCCCGGCGTCGACTCGTGAAGGTCTGGCCGAAGGACCTCGCCGCGTCCTGCGACATGAAACGCAAAAACATGCGCGGTTCAGTGATCGTTCCGCCCGCTGCGGTCACTTCCCTGGTGTGAACGACCGACGGCTCCTGCTCTCCCTCCTCGCCCTACCGGCCTGCGGTCCGTCGGTGGCGGACGTCGACGACCCTCGCGAACCGGACGGGGGCGATCCCGAGAAGATCCTGAGCAGCTGCACGGCGGCCTACTCGGCGATGCTCTCCTGCTACGAGGAGGTTGGAGATGGCTCGTCTGGCGGAGGCTACGAGTCATCGGGGTCGTACGACCCGGGCGAGTACATCGACGAACTCTGCGGCAGCACGGAGGAGTACGTCGAGATGTACGGCCCTGGCTGCGCCGGAGCGTTCGAGGAGGTCTTCGCCTGCCTGGCCTCGCTCGACTGCACCACGATCCTCGGGTGGCAGGAGAGCGACGCGTTTGCACCCGAGCCGTGCCAGGCGGTGTTTGTCGACGCGAACGAGCGCTGCCCGGAGAGCTTCCGGCGATGCGCATCTCAGGGGGTCTCCTTCGGAGGCGGATGCGAAGTGACCGCGTCGAGTTGTCTCGAGGGCGAAACGTATGGCGTCCGTTGCTCGGAGCCCGGCGCAACCCAGACCTGCGAGTGCGAACGCAACGGCGAAGTCGAGCAGACGGTCACAGTGGCCGGTGACCTCGAGTGCGGAACCTCGGAGTTGTCCGACGAGCTCACCGCGGCCTGCGGGTTCCCGCCCGGCGTGTTCTAGGCGAGGAACTCGTCCATTCCGCGCTGCCCGACTCCCAGCGTCCCACGGTCGTTGCCGAACCCCTTCATCACACTGACCCAGCGGTCTGCGATGTTCCGATCGTTCGCATTGATCGTCAGCCCTTCGGCAAACGCCCCGCCACCGCTGCTTGGTCCGATTGCGGGCTCGAACTTGCCAGCGTGCGGAGCGACGCGGAGAACCAGGCGTTGGCCGGCGGGTGCCGGCGACGGTTCAGCTGTGGCTGGTCCCGTTACCAAGGGCATCACTGTCGCGGGTCGAGACCGGCTGGCCGCCGATGTCATCGATGCGGCAAGACCCGTCGTCGCAGTCTTCTCCATCTGCGGGGACTACGCGTAGTGCATCGGTCCGAAGAGCATCGAGTTCCGGCTCAGCGATATCGAAACGACCTCGCGGACGCGGCGCTCGACCGGCAAAGGCTGCGCGTGCCGGGTTGAGCGTGGACGTGCCGCGCCGTGCGGCGTACGAACTGTTGCGTGGATCAGATCGAGTTCGAGTACTGGAGCGACCCGCTGTGCATCTGGGCGTACGTCGCCCAGCCCAAACTGGAAGCGGTTCTCGAGCGGCATGGCGAGCAGCTCGCGCCGCGATACCGGGTCGTCCCGGTGTTTGGGTCGATCCCGCAGCGGTTTGCGACGGGAGCGTGGTCCGAGGCGGGACCGCAGGGACGTGCGGAGGCGACGCGGCGAGTCGCGTCGCAGCACCAGCACGAGAACGTGGACGGTTCGTGCTGGTTGAACGACTGCCCCTCGTCGTCGTGGTCCGCCGGAGCGGCACTGGCCTTGGTCCACCGGATGTCCGAGGACCAGACGATCTCGCGTGGCCAGGCAGAGCGCTACCAGTGGCGGATGCGCGAGCGATTCTTCGTCGAGAACCAGAACGTTGCTCGGCGCACCATTCAGCTCGAGCTTGCCGAAGAGACCGGCGTGTCGCGCGAGGTACTCGAGCGTCGTCTCGACGATGGGACGGGGCTCTCCGCGCTTTGGGAAGACCATGCTCGTCGAGAGAGTCTTGGCCTGCGGGGCTCGCCGACGTTCGTCTTCGACGGTGGGCGGGCGATGCTGTACGGAAACTTCTCCGAGGCGGTGCTCAACGCCACCGTGGAAGAGCTGGTCAAGGGCCTGGTCGCGGGCGGCTCCGAATGCTGAACTCGGTTCCCGTTTGACAACGACGCCTTGGTCCCACCCAATGGGTCGAGGATGGTTCGTGTTCGTCGGTTTGCGGTGGTCGTTTGGGCTCTGGGCTGTGGCGAGCCCGTAGCGCCCGAGGCCGCTGCGTCAAGCCCAACGCCCGCTATCGGGGCCACCGCGGATCCAGATCCCGACCCGGAACCGTGGTCGGATACGTGGATCCTCCGTGAAGGGGAGCGTTTCCTCGACGACACCGCGTATCGCCGAGCGGCGTTGGAGCGCTCGTTGGTCAATCCGCAGAACCTGTACTCTCGCCAACGCCTCGCGTCCTACGGACTCGGGGATCGTCGGTGGGACCGGCTGCCGCAGTGGAACCCGCGAGCGCTCCCGGTGACGGCCGATCTCGCCGCGCAACTCGAGCGCGACGAAGTGCCCGGTGCCCCCACGGAGCGGTTGTGGGACGGCATCGAGCCCACGACGATGGAGGGCTGGGTTGCCCTCGGCCGGAAGGTCTTCTTCGGCTACCCGATGCGGGCGGAGGTCTACATGGAGTGGGGCCTCACGAAGCCAGCGGTTGCCGATACGGTGGGTGTTGAGCGCGACGCTGACGGCAACATTCCGGGCCTGGTCGTCTTCGTCGATGTGGACCGCGAGGTCCGGGTCGGCATCACCTGCGCCATCTGTCACACGACGGTCGAGCAGGGGCACGTCGTCGAGGGGTCGGCACGGCGCAGCTTCGACTACGGCCGGTTGAGGCTGGAGTACTTCGCCGATACGGGGGCGTGGGTCGACCCGGGCCTCGCCAAGCGAATGGCAACGTGGGGCCCCGGGCGCGCCGACGTGACCGAGGACGACGACGAAGACCCGGTGACGATTCCCGACCTCTGGAGCCTTCGCCATCAGCGCTGGCTGACCCAAGCCGGAACGATCCGACACGAGAGCCCTCTCGCCCTGGCGATCCGGCAGGAGACGCAGCTGACCGACTCGAATCACTCCATGGTCCGGCCTCCGCGAGCGCTGGCATGGGCACTGGCGATGTACGTCTACTCGCTCGAACCCGCAGAGCGCTCCGTCGCTAACACCCCTCGTGGCGAAGCGGTCTTTGAAAAGCACTGCGGGTCGTGCCACTCCAACAAGGGCTACGGCGGACGGGTCATCGCCGCGTCCAGAATCGGGACGGACCCGGCGCTGGCGACGGGCCGAGGTCGCGGAACCGGGACCTACCGCGTCCCTGCACTGGTCCGCGTCGCCGATGGTGCGCCCTACCTGCACGATGGGTCGGTCGGCTCGCTGACCGAGCTGCTCTCAGGCGCGCGCATCCAGCCCGACTATTCCGCCGGGCGGTTGGGCCCCGGTCCGATCCCCGGCCACACCGTAGGCACCGACCTCTCGCAGGAGGACACAGCGTCGCTTCTCGAGTTTCTCCGGACGATCTGAGTCAGGTCTTGACGTTGGGCGGCAGGCTTGCCGGGACGTCCACGACAACGTTCTGCGCCAGCGTCTGATCCGAGCCGGCGATCGAGACCACGGCCTTGACCGAGTATGTTTGGCTCCGCCGATTCTTCACCTGATCCCATTCGGGCGAGCTCACCGCGTAGCTCACCGACAGGTCTTGGCCGGGCTCGACCTTCTCATCCCATGGCGCGTATCCGTCCGCGTCCGACCACACGCTCGGGGACCGAGTCTGCAGCATCCCCACGGAATCGCCGGACGAGAGCAGGAGCTCGACCGACTTCACGGTGATCTGTGTCGGGGCAGCGTCGTTGGATGCCGTCACCGACAGCTGAATCGAACTCTGCTTGCAACGCCGCCTCGCTCGTTTGCCCTTTGGGCTGGACGCACGGTCGCGCTTGAGCTTGCTCTTGCCCCGGTTCTTGCTCTGGCTCTTGGGGGTCGGCGCCGCCGGCTTCGTATTGGGAGCCCCACCGCAGTCGTCGGCAAGCGTCGCCGCCGTCATGAGGACAACGACATCCGCGGTCTCGGGCTCTGGGACTGGGTCCGGGACCGCCTCCGGCTCTGAGATCGGCTCGGGCTCAGGCGCGGGAGTGGCCTCGGGTTGCGACGGGGAGACGGGGGGTTGCTCGTCCGCGGAGCTGGGGCCGGCCGGACTACAGCCCAACAATCCGACGACGACGAGAGCGAGTCCTTTGCGCATCCCTCACGATAGCAACACAGCGGGGCGCTCAGGCTTTCGCTTTGCCCTTGGGCTTCGCGTGCCACACCCGGCGGGCAAGCAGCAACCCGATCAGCGCCACCGGGACCATGGCAATCGGCCACGCGAGCCAGTTGTCAGGGTCGCCGGCCGCTTCCCCATCGGGGAGAATCTTGCCGTAGGTGAACGACATCACCGCGGTACCGGCGTACACGAAGCCGTCGATGATGCCCACGGCGACGCCCACATTCTTGCGGCCGCCGAAGTCCATGCTGGCGGTTCCGCTGAGCATGCCGTGCACCCCAATGATGCACATGGACATGAAGACGATCGTCCAGGGCAGGGCGGGGGAGCCCACGAGGAACACCATCACTGCGGCGCCCGCGAGCATGAACCCGTACAGGGTCGCGGCGACCGGGCCTCGCCTGGAGTTGAACAAGTGGTCGGAGATGGTGCCCGCGAAGACGCCGCCCATGATGCCCGCGCAGCACAGCAGCATGCCCCAGTTCTCGTAGACGAAGCTGTCGGTCTGCCCGATGCCCTTCGCGTAGGCCCGGTACCACTGCATGATCGCCTGGCGGAGGAATCCACTGCAGAACTCGATCGCCGCGATGGTCATCACGACGCTGTTGGTGAGCATCATCTTGAACACCGCGACCGCGGGAAGTCGCGGCCCGTCGTCGCCGGATGAAGCATCCTCGGTGTCAAAATCGCCGAGGCCGGCCTCACCGGGTGTGTTCTTGACCGAGAACAGCACGATGATACCGATGATGCCCAGCAACACCGAGGGGGTGAAGAACACCCACTCCAAGCTGAACGCGTCGACGATCATTCCGCCGACGTCGAACGCGAAGTAGATGCCCAGCGAGATCAGGATGCCGAAGATGGCTCCGAACACGCCCCGCTCCCGGACGTGGAACCACGGGGCGTTGATCTTGACGATCGACACCGCACCGAAGCTCTGGAAGTACATGTTGATGCCGTAGAGCACCGAGAACGTCGAGACGAGGTCCTGGGTGTCGCCCTTGAACGTGACCCAGCCCATCGCGGCGTTGGCCAGCAGAGAACCCGTGGCGCCGATGAGGACGGCCTTCTTGCCGCCGATGCGGTCGGTGAGCGGGCCGTTGATGACGAACGAGGCGCCGTAGACCGCGGTGCCGACCCCGAAGATCATCGCGAAATCCGCGTTGCTCATCAGGTCGCCAAACGCACCCTTGGCGACCGTCAGGTTGTAGCGCCCCATGTAGAGGAACGCGTAGAGCATGCCGACCGGGAGCCAGTTGCGGATCCTGCGGGCCCGAAACTCCGCCGTATGGCCGACCTCGATGCGAGGTAGCCGGCTCACCGTCAGGGCGATGACGATGAGCAGGATCAGGATCGGAGCGAAGTCTTGGATCCACTGCGGCATGACGACGTCTCGGCGCTACTTTACAAGGCCCGCCACGATGGCGGGCAGCTCGCTCACGCTGTCGACGATGTGGTCGATCGCCCCGCCGGCTCGGGTCTCGGTCACCCACTGCGGCGTGTGGTCGTGTCGCCGAAGCACGATGGTGTCGGGCGCCTGCAGGATGCTGCGTCCACGAAGGGCGTGCGGGAGTGCGAGGTCGAGCGAGAAGACATCGCCGATCAGCAGGTCCGGTCTCTCCGAGAGGATCGCGGCGCGATACTCCGGTCGGTCCAGTGCGACGCGGCGGCCAGCGACCTTCATGGCGTCCTCGGTGTCACCCAGGAACCACTTCTTGGCCGAGCCGCGTACGCGTAGGGCGTGGCCTTCGCCTTCGCCGGCGTCGATGCCTGCGGTCTGGAACCAGCTGGCGATCTTGTCGGCGCCGGAGTTCGAGATGATGACCACCTCTCCCCCTGCGTCTTCGATCGCTTTGAGCAGCGCGGCAGCCTCCGGCACGATGCACGGCGGGTGGGCCTCGCCGATGCTGGCGGTTCCCGTCTTGAAACACCATTCGCTGAACGCAGCGAGCGTCTCGTGCCCGGCGTCCGTGACGGCCTTCGCGTAGCGCTTGGCGGTCTCGCTTTCGCCTTGCTCGAGCACGCGGGCGAGCGCGCTGGGTTCGATCAGGGGATCTTCGTCGAGGTATGCGGAGATGCGTCCGTCGGGCGCCCACCCGTGCTTTTCGGGGGCCTCCTTCATGGCTGCGCGGAGAACTCCGAGCTCGTCTTGTGCCTGTGCCTGGGGCACTCCGGCGAACTCAGCGAGCTTGTCGACCATCCAGTCGAGCAGGAGTTCAGCTTCGGGACCTTGATTGGTCCAGACGCCGTCGAAGTCGGAGAGGATTTTGAGCCGTTTTGACATACCAAGCGCGGAAGGAGCGGAGGGTATATCAGCGCGGGCGATGATGCGCTGACGCGGACTGCGGCGGGAGCGGGTCGTTGGCGCCACGGGCCGCTACAGGGCTCTGGGCACGTCGCAGAGCCAGCTCACATGGTAGGTAGGGCGCGTGTTTGATGCGCAGTCCTACGTTCGGCCGTTCGTTCTCGACGAAGCGGGGCTCACGCTCCGCGTCCTCGATCAGCGGAAACTGCCCGCCGAGGAGGTCTGGACGGAGCCGCGTGAGGTGGAGGCGGTGGCCGTCGCGATCGAGGACCTCGTCGTACGGGGAGCGCCCGCGATCGCGTGTGTTGCGGCGCTCGGCCTGGCGGTATGCGTCCAAGAATTCGACGACGACCCCACGCGATTTCGTACGCAGCTCGAGGCTGCTTGCGTTCGGCTCTCGAACACGCGTCCGACCGCGGTGAACCTGTTCGTCGCGCTGCGGGAGATCCGTGAGGCGATGGCGGGCGCGCCGTCGGATGCAGACACCACCGCGCTGCGGAGCCTGATCCTGGACACGGCAAAGGCGCATGCCGAGGGGGATCTCGCGTCATGCCTCGCGATGGCGGGCCACGGCGCACCCCTGCTTCCCGACGAGGGGGCGGTGTTGACCCACTGCAACGCCGGAGCATTGGCAACCGCCGGCTATGGCACCGCGCTCGGCGTGCTGCGTCGCGGGCGTGAGATCGGCAAGCGATACACCGTGCTCGCCGATGAAACGCGCCCCGTGCTGCAGGGCGCCCGACTCACCGCGTGGGAACTTCAGCACGACGGCGTGCCCGTGGAGGTCATCGCCGACAACATGGCCGGCGCGCTGATGGCTTCGGGGGTGATCAAGGCGGCCGTTGTCGGAGCCGATCGCATCGCTCGCAACGGCGATGTCGCAAACAAGATCGGAACGTACACGGTCGCGGTGCTGTGCAAGCACCACGGCATCCCGTTCTATGTTGCAGCACCGTGGACCACGATCGATCGCAGCTTGGCCAGCGGTGCGGACATCCCGATCGAGGAGCGCAATCCTGCCGAGGTGATGTTCCACGGTAACGCCCAACTGACCCCAGATGGCGTGGGCGTACGCAATCCGGCGTTCGACGTCACGCCCGCCTCGCTCGTCACAAAGATCATCACCGAGACGGGGAACTTCGACCCCGGCCAGATCGCCGACGCTTGAGACGCTGTCGTCCGATGCGAAGGGCGATGCGCGTTCCGTCGCGGAACGTCCGCAGGTGACTGTGGCCACCCGCTCGGGCTCGCCGGGTCACGGGGACCTCCACGATCCGGCCCCCGGTGCCGAGGACCTCGAGCAGCAAGTCGACTTCGACGTCGTAGCCGTGCGCATCCAGTGCGCAGCCTAAGAAACGGTCGCGCCGCAGCGCTCGGAATCCGGCTTGGGTATCGGTGAGCGCGGCGCTGAACAGCCCGTTGATCATGCCGGTCAGCGCGCGGTTGCCCCATGCGTGCAAGGGCCGTATCGCGTCCCGCTCGAAGTGGCCGAGGAATCGAGAGCCGACGACCATGTCGACGTCGTCCTGCAGCGAGGCGAGTACGGCCGGGATGTCGGCGGGATCGTCTTGTCCGTCCGCATCCATGAAGACCAAGATGTCACCGCGGGCTTCGTGCGCGCCTCGGCGAACGGCCACTCCCTTGCCGCGGTTTTGGGACAGCTGCACGACCCGAGCGCCGGCTGCTGCTGCGACGGTCGCGGTGTCGTCCGACGACCCGTCGTCGACGACGAGAACTTCCTCCGCGTGCGGTAAGCACCCGCGGATCACCGGCCCGATGTTGGCGCCCTCGTTCAGCGCGGCCAAGATGACGGTGACGCTCATCCGCCGGACAGCTTGCGGAACAGCCACTCGGCGCCGAAGCGGTAGTTCACCCGCTCCCAGAACCAGGCGCCGACCAGCGCGAGGAAGAAGAACGCGAACACGATGAACAGGGACATGTTGGCGCCCAGACCGTGCCAAAGCTCGATTCCCTCGATGCGGCTGATCCGGCGGAACAATGGGACGTGCAGGAGCAGCAGCGTCAACGAGATGCGGCCGAGTGTGACCATCGGATTCCGGCTGCTCATCGAGCGCCAGTTCTCATAGGCACTGACCCCCGCGATCAGAAGCAGCGCTCCGCCGAGGAGCAGGCCCGCGATCGCGATGCTGGCCGGGAAGAACCCCAGGTGCAGCTCGAAGGCGCGGTTCAGGTAGACGTTGGACTTGGGCAGGACGCCGGCGTTGAGGAGCGCATGACCGCCTCCGCCGAGCGCGATGAACGACAGACCCAGCACCGCGACGCGGCCCGTTTTGTCCTGCAGCAGCCATCGGCCCGACGCGAACCCTGCCAGGTAGAACGTCAGCCACGGCAGAATGGGGAACTGGCTCTCGGCGAGCGCCAGGCGGAACACGCCACCGGGGCGAGAGGTGTCGCGCATGAACGGGTTGTTCACCGCCGTCGGTGTGTCGAGCCAAACGCGAACGAGCACCGTGGTGACCAGCACCGCCGCGCATAGGCCGAAGATGGCGCGGTTGGGGAGACGGCGCCAGAGGGGGGTGAGGGCCATCGCGAAGCCCATCATGTGAAGGACGAACCAGCTCCCCCAGGAGAACCATCCCGGATCGCCGGGGTCGATGACCGAGCCCAAGCCCTGCATCACCAGGTTCAGCCCGAGTCCGAACAGCATGAGGACGATGCCACGGCGCACGAGGGTCTTGTCGGTGCCCGGTCGCCCCGCGGCGACGAACATCGCGCTGCCGCATCCGGCCAGCGTCACGAACAGCGGCGCCGCCATTCCACCCAGCGCGTTGAACCCAACGAGCTGCGGGTAGTCCATCACGCTCCTGCCGGGCTCTGGTCCTTCCCAGACCCAGATCCCCACGTGTTGCTCGATCATGAGGAACACGGCCAGGCCTCGAAGCGCGTCGAGGGCGAGACGACGGCGCGGCTTGGGCGAGGCGTCGGTCATCGGTTGCCAGAGCGTACCTCGGCTGTGCTTGGTACAACCACGGGCGGCTGTGATTTTTCATGTCGACATGGATGCGTTCTACGCGTCGGTCGAGGTCCGCGATGATCCTTCCTTGCGGGGCAAGCCCGTGCTCGTGGGCGGCGGGGGCAAACGCGGCGTCGTGTGTGCGGCCAGCTATGAGGCCCGCGAGTTTGGTTGCCACTCCGCGCAGCCGATGGCGGTCGCGATCCGGCGGTGCCCCAAAGCCGTCGTCGTGAGTCCGCGGTTCGAGGTCTACTCCGAGGCCTCGGCCCAGGTGTTTGAGGTGTTCGACCACTACTCCCCGGTCGTCGAGGGTCTGAGCATCGATGAGGCGTTCCTCGACATGGCCGGGTCGCAGCGGTTGCTCGGTGCGCCTCGCATCGCGGCCGAAGCGTTGCGGGGGGAGGTCTTCGAGGCGACCCGGGGCCTGACTTGTACGGTGGGCATCTCCGCCGTCAAGTTCATCTCGAAGATCGCCTCGGCGATGAACAAGCCCAACGGTCTCACCGAGGTGCCCGTGGGTACCGAGCTCGACTTTCTCGCGCCGCTGCCAATCAGCAAGCTTTGGGGCGTGGGTCCGAAGACCCAGGAGCGGCTGCACGAGCTGGGCGTGAAGGTCGTCGGAGACCTGCGCCGGTTCGAGCTCGACACGTTCGTACGGCGCTTTGGCGAGCACGGAGCCCATCTGCACGCCTTGGCCCACGCACGTGACCCCCGGCGTGTGGAGACCGGTCGGGAGCGCAAGAGCATCAGCCACGAGGACACCTATCACCAGGATGTGATGGGTCGAGACGCACTGCGGGCGAAGCTGCTCTCCCAAGCCACGCGCGTTGCAGACCGACTCGTTCGCAAGAACCTCGTCGGTGCGAAGGTGCAGCTGAAGATTCGCGACACCGACTTCAAGACGCAGACGCGGCAGTGCACCCTGTCCGTGCCGACCAACCAGGCCAAGACGATCTACACCGAGGCCTGTCGCTTGCTCGACGGGGTTAGCCTCGACCGCAGACGGTTTCGGCTGACAGGGGTGGGCATTGGGCAGCTTCGAGGTGAAGGGACGGGCGCGCCACAGCAACTCGACCTGTTGTCGGCGTTCGCCGAACCTGAAGAGGACAAGGACGCGCAGCTTCAGGCGGTTCTCACGGCAGTGCGCGGACGCTTTGGACATGAGGCGTTGTTTCCCGCCGCGGCCGGAGCGGAGGCGCGGGCGGGGGCAACGGGAGCGGCGAGTAAGACGCTCGATGAGGACTGACTCCGCATGATCGCGGTCGCACTCGCCGGTATGGCGCTGATGGTCCAGCCCGGTGAAGCGATTCGTTGGGAGGCGCCTTCGCCGTGTCCGAGTGGGGCTGCGGTGGTGCGGGACGCGGAGGCATTGTCCGGACTGGTGCTAGGCGACGCGTCGTCGCTCGATGTGGAGGGGACGGTGTGGCAGCTGGAGGATGGCCGTTGGCACCTGAGGCTTCGGGTCGCAACACCAACCGGCGCCCAGACCCGGGAGCTGGACGCCGACAGTTGTGAGGAACTCGCCGGCGTCGCGGCGACATTGATCGCCGTCGCGCTCGAGGAGCCTGAGCCTGAGCCTGAGCCCGAGCCCGAGCCCGAGCCCGAGCCCGAGCCCGAGCCCGAGCCCGAGCCCGAGCCCGAGCCCGAGTCTGAGCCCGAGCCCGAGAAACACCCTGCGTGGCGGGTCGTGTTGGGACCGTCGGTTTCGCTCGGGCTGGGTGCCTTGCCCGGCCCCGCCGCGGTCATGGGTGTGGCGGTTGGGGCCGAACGCGATCGGCTCCGCGTGGAGGCCGAGGCGGACCTGTGGCTTCCTCGCCAGGACCGACTGCCCGGGGAGACGGGTGGTGGAACGATGCGTCTGTGGTCCGTGACCGCGCGTGGCTGTGGTGTGCCTCGATCCGCGATGCTTCGCTTTCCGATTTGTGCGGGACTTCAGGCGGGGCAAATGACCGGGGAGGGCCTGGGCGTTTCGAGCCCGCGACGGGCGGCGCTCCCGTGGGTGGCGGTGGAGGCTACGGCCGGCCTACGGGTGGATGTGCACACCAACATCGCGGTCCGGGCCGATGTCGGGGCGTTCGTACCGTTGGTGCGGCCGGGGTTCACACTCGAGAGCCTTGGCCCGGTGCATCGCGCGGCGCCGGTCGGTGGTGTGGCCGGTTTGGGGCTGGAGCTGGTTTTTCCGTGAACGACGAAAACGTGACACGGAATCGCCCACCGCTCGCCAATGAGGGGTGCGTGGATGACCCAAAGCAGAGGCCGGGCGAACCGCTGGCCGACCTTGCGGTCGTGTTTCGGGACCATCACGGGTTCGTCTGGCGCAGCTTGGTGCACCTCGGCCTTCCAGCCGCCAGCGTGGATGACGCGCTTCAGGACGTGTTCTTGGTGGTCCATCGCCGAATCGGGCACTTCGACGGACGCACCTCGATCCGCAACTGGCTGTACGGAATCACGCGCCGGGTGGCCAGCGAGTATCGGCGCGGGACTCGGCGCGCGATTCGGCGGCTCGAAGTCGTCCGGGACCCCGACACGCACCCGGATCCCGAAGCGCTCAGCAACCGCATCACCGCAGCCGACGCGGTCGCCAAGGTCTTGGACACGCTCGACGATGACAAGCGCGAGGTGTTCGTGCTGGCCGAGGTCGAGGGAATGACGGCGGTCGAGATCGCCGAAGCGCTGCAGACCAACGTCAACACGATCTACGGTCGCCTTCGGGCAGCCCGCCAGCACTTTGCCCGTGCCCTCAAGCGCGAACAGGCCCGGGCTGACCGCCAGGAGAAGGAACGATGAACGAGAACGAACGCCTCGCCCTCGCGGCATACCGCACCTCGCTCGGGGCGAAGCAGCCCGAGCAAGCGCGGGATTGGTCTCGTCTCGTCGGCAAGATCGAAGCTGGAGCGCAGCCGCTCTCGGTGGACCTCGAACCGCGGCGGCGACGTGGTTGGATCGCCTGGGGGGTGGGTGCTGCGGCGGCGGTGCTCCTCGCCGCGTGGGCGTGGCCGAGGTCTGAGGCTGCTCAGGGCGATGAGGGGAGCGACGCGTCGCAGGCTGCGTACGAGGTTGAGGGACGGGCGTCCTCGGCGGTGGCTCGGCCACAGCCGGAGCCGGTTCGCGGCATGGGGGCGAGGCCGGGTCCGTCCATCCCGGGTGCCCCCGCAGCGGAGCTCGAGGTTGTTCCGGACGTCATCCCGCAGCAGCCTGCGCGGCCCGAGTCTGACCCGATGAGACGACAGCCGCGTATTGGCAAAGGCACGAAGCCGGTGACGGAGGTGTCGGAGACTCAGGATGTGGTCGCGGAGGCGAAGGCACTCCGCGCGATTCGTGCTTCGCTTCGGGACCAACACCCCGGGCAGGCCTTGCGACTTCTTCGGCGTTACCTCTCGCGCTTCCCAACCGGGGCCTTGCGCGACGAGGCCACGCTGCTTCGGGCCGATGCGCTGTGTCTGGACGGGCAACCCGAGCGGGCTCGCGACGTCGCGGCTCGGTTCGTCCGTACGCACCCCAAGTCGCCGCTCACAGCGAGGGCTCGGGGCGTATGCCGAGAACCATGAGGCGAGCCCTGCTGCTGGTAATGATGGTGGGCGGTTGTTCGGTCACCGCATCTCTGGGTGGGGACTTTGAGGAAGAATCCACGGGAACGGACGGGCACGGAAGCTCGAGCGTGACGTCGACTTCATCTGGAGCTGCTGGGGCCAGCGGGCCGAACACGAGCACTATGGGCGAGGTGGAGACGGCATCCACCCAGGGGAGCACCACAGTCGCAACCAGCTCGAGCTCCGACGGATCAGACACCGGCACGACCGGTCCGCTGCCGATGGTGTGCCAAGGCCCCAGTGACCCGAGTTGTCTCTCTTGCCTTCGGGACAGCTGCTGCAGCGCCTTGGAGCAATGCCTCACGACACCCCTGTGCGCGTGTCTGCTGGGCTGCCTCGAATTCGCCCCCGACTTCCTGAGCTGCCTCGGCGTTCCGGCGTGCGATGGGAGCCTGGCTGCGGCTGAGCTGCAGACGTGCGCCGTTGGCGATTGTGCACCCGCCTGCGGCCTCTGAAAGAATCCGAAAATCGCTTCACGGATCCGGGGGGTCTGCCGCCAATACCGCATGTGACCGGCTGCGCGAGAGCGCGGTGCGGAAGGGACCCATCATGAACAAGCATCTACTGACTTCTCTTGGCGCGATCTTGACTGCCGGAACGTTGACGCTCGCGGGCTGCGATGGCGGCTTCGAGGCGGCCGACACGGATAGCGGTACGGACAGCGGCACCGACGGCTCGGATACCGACGCGTCAGCCTCCGTGTCCGATTCCAACTCGGCATCGGACACCAACTCGGCATCCGAGTCCGACTCCAACTCTGGAATCGACAGCGACAGCGACGGTACATCGGGCGGGTCCACCACGTCCGCTGGGACCGGCGGTTCGACGACCGGCGCCGAGTCGGGCTCGAGTGGAGAAGGCACCACCGGTGGTGAGGGCACGGGCTCCACGGGCGGAGGCGGCGAGGACTCGTCCGGTGGCGAAGAAGGTTCGACCGGCGAGGCGGTCGATGTGTGCATGGGCATCCCGTTTCAACAGTGCTTCATGACCGAGGGCTGCACCTGGGAGCAGATGGGCATTGGCATGGGCGAGTGTGTGACCGACGAGGGAGGCGGTGAGGGCGGGGGCGTCTGCGAATTTGTCCCCGTTCAGTTCTGCGACAGCACCCCCGGTTGCACGGTGGACGGCACGGACTGCGTGCCCGAGTAGCCCGCGGCACGCCGAAACTGAGGTGGGTGCTCTAGTCTCCGGTCTCCAGCAACACGCCGAGGACCTTGTCCTTGTTGGCGTTGATCCACTCCATCGCCCCCTCGGGGTCGCGGATCGCTTCGATAGACAGAATGACCACCCCTTGAGCCCCACCGACGGCGAGCACGAATCCACCGACTCGCATGCCCATTTGACCGACATCGGCTCCGTAGCTCAGGGGGCGCTGCTGCCCGGCAGGTACGAACTTGGTGGTTTGGAACTTCCCGAACACCTTCACGGCGTCCGCCCCATAGAGGCTTCCCATGCGGTCTGAGGCGAGGACCGTGACGCCTTGTGGACCCTGCGGATTGATCCCCAACTCCCGCAGCCGGAGGTCGACGTGTTCTTGGAATGCTTGGGCGTTGGTCTTGCCCATGACCAAGAACCGACGGGTCCCCTGCGAGCATGACGAAAGCGAGCAGAACCGGATCGGAGCGCGACCGGTACCTGACGAGGCCCGGTTGGTGTTGATGATCGCATCCACCATCGTGCGAGCGGCTCGCCGGGTACCGATGCCAGAGAACCCCGTCGGCGCTCCGTGAGCCATGAACAACGCAACTTCGTCCGGCGCAGGTGCGGAACCCCTTCCACGCATGTTGAATTTGGGCAACGCTTCGTACTGCCATCCATCAAACGCGCCGTTGTGATCGTGCTTCTTCCCAGTCACGACGAACAGGCGAGGCCGGCTGGTGTTGGGGGTGGTCGAGCGGGCAGCGTAGTAGCCGCTGCGGCCGGCGACGGGCGTGAAATCGAATTGTTTCTGCAGGGGCGCGAAGCCGCCCAAGTCCTTGAGCGGCACTCCGACCGCTTTTGCGTGCCCGGCCGGATCGTAGACACGAAGGTCCGCCAGCTGGACCTTTTGTGGCTGCGACCCATTGGTGGTTCCATGGAAAAGCAGTTCGCCACCGGGGTCGCGACTGACCATCCCTGGCTGGTGCTGGCCGTTGCGAGACAGATGTGCGGGCGTCAGGCCTGGGTTCATGTCTGCTTCGGTGGCCTGGCGCAGTCCTTTCGCTTGGGCGGCGTCGTCGAACAGGCTGCCGTCGATCTTTGCCAGCCGCCCCACGCGTACGTGCAGGTTCTTTCCCTCGACGGTGAGCATCACGGTGTTGTCGCGAGCGTTGGTGGAGACAACCCTCGCATTGACAGGGGCATCGTCAGCTCCGAGTTGGACCTTGACCGTCCGGCCAGCCTTGAGTTCACCGTCGACCTTGGAGACCCCGATTTGCACACGGGCGCCGAGGGGACGGACCAGCCGCCCTGCGGCGCCGGCGACAGCCAGCCCGCTGGCGCCTGCCGCCCCGGCGATCACGGTGCCGAACAGGATGAGACTCCCTGTGTTCTCGGCCCGCCACACGTTCGGGTTTGTCGCCGTCGCGACGCCTCCTCCAGCGGCGGAGATCGTGGTGACGCGAGATGCTCGAACCAGCGTGGACATCGCTTGCGTCCCGCCGAATCGACCGATCGCGCCGGCTGTCGCGAGGTTCACCACCAGCATCCCCCACGCTCCGGCGAGTTCGCCCTCGGCCTGATCGACGCGAGCTTCCGAGGCGGCCCCATACAGCTCGGCATCGCGAGTGTTCTGTAGACGCCCGGTGGCGGTGTAGACCCCAACCCCGCCCTGCGCCAACCCGATGCTTCCGCCCACCAACGTCGCGGCGAGGGGTCCGAGGGTGCCTGCGGTGACAATCGTGACGGCGACCGCGGCCACCACGAGCCCGGCCACTTTGAAGACATCCCACCACCACTCGCCGTCGATGTACTCCTCGACCTCGCTCGCGAACATTTGTGATTCGCGGCCAGCGGGTGTCTGCAGTTGGGGCGGGAACGATGTCAGCCCGGCCAGTCCAGCCTTCTCGTAGATGGCGTCCGCCACGTCGGGGAATCGCCGGAGGAGTTCGACAACCTGTTCGACACCTTCCTCCGGGTCCTTTGGAGTCCCGCGATACGGTCGTTTGATCTCGCGGAGCGTCTCTTGGAGTCGCTCATGAAGGCGACGCGCGTCCCCGTGCAGCTGAGAGATCTGCCAGGTGAGGGTTTTCCAGTGCTGGTTGCGACGCAGGCTCAGTCCAGACTTCCCGACCGTGCCCAAAATGTTGGGGTCGGTGCGCAGCGCGGTTCGAGCCATGCGCTCGGCCTCGTGGTCGTCGGCACCGAATCCGACCAGCACCTCCTTGATCAGCGTGTGGCGCTTTTCGCCGACGGTTCCCTCGAGGCGCATGTTGGCGAGGGGAGACTCGTCCTCCTCGCAGGTCGCGAGCTGAAGCAAGACCTTGCGGATCTCGGCCCCAAACGTTTGACGAGTCCCGCCTGGGGCGGCCCCGAATTGCTTGAGCATCTCCACCAACGCCTCGATGAGCGTTCCGAGGTGCTCCTGCGCGGCGGTGTGTCGCTCAAGACTCTCTGCCGGCCCGTGCGACGCGGATATCGCGCGACCTGAGCATGTTTCCGTCGTCTCGCGCTATCTGAAGACGCTCTCGCGGTAGAATTTCAGCTCCGCGATCGACTCTCGAATGTCATCCATCGCGCGGTGGCTCTGCCCCTTGGGCGGGGCCTTCGCATCTGGGTACCAGCGGCGCGTCAGCTCCTTGACTGTGCTCACGTCGATCATCCGGTAGTGCAGGAATGCGTCGAGCTTGGGCATGTAGCGCGAGATGAAGCGTCGGTCCTGCCAGATCGAGTTGCCGCAAAGGGGCGAGGCCCCGGCTTTGCAGAGCGGCTCCAAGAACGCGAGCGTCTGGGCTTCGGCTTCGGCCAGCGACGTGGTCGAGGCCTTGACGCCTGCGGTCAGCCCCGACTCGCCGTGGTGGCTGGTGCACCACTCGTCCATCGCGTCGAGGACCTCGTCGGGCTGGTGCACGATCAGCTCGGGGCCCTCGGCGACCAGCTCGAGCTGGGCATCGGTAACCAGTGTGGCGATCTCCAGGATTCGACAAGCGTCCGGGTCGAGCCCAGACATCTCTAGATCGACCCAAACGAGGGGTGCTGGCTTGCTCACGGTGGGAGGCTATCAACTCTTCCCGAACACGTCCGCCAGGATTGCGGTCACCCACTGCGTGTGGTCGTGGTCGACCGAATCCGACAGCTCCCGCGGGGCGATCACGCGAACGACCATGTGGTCCTCGGGGTCGTGGGGCTCGGAAGGTCGTTCTACAAGATGAACCTCGGCCTCGCCCACACAAGCCTCGCCGCAGTCGGGCACATGGCTCCCGTCCGCATAGGCTCGCATCACGTCGTCGACGCTGACTTCCACGACTTGCCCCAACTCGACCGCGTAACCGGTGGAGTCGAACTCTCCGAGCTGAACCATCAAGACAGCAAGGCCATTGAGCAGGTCCGTGGCTTGTTGCAGCACCTTGGGATCGCGAGGGAGGCCGTCGAGCTCGAGGTCGGGGCTACCAAAACGACGCATGCCGCGGGTGCTCAGGCGGACGCCGTCGGGGTTCATCTTGTCGATGAACGGCACCACGGCGATCTGCTCGGCGACGTTGCCCAACGAGGACTTGAGCCGCCGCTTCGTGAAGGTGTCGACCCCCACGGTTTCTCCGGTATCGGGATCGTGGACCAGCGCGCTGTGCTCGAGGGCGACGATGCGGGTGAGCGTTTGAAGCAAGCGAAGTCCCCGGACTGCGTACTGGTTGCGGTACTCCGCCCGAAGCAGCAGGGCTTGGGTGCGGCCGGTCAGGCTCGCCCGCTGCTCGGGGGTCAGAGCGCGGGTGAGGATGGGGTCCGCAAGCGAGGCGGAGCCAACCGCGCCTTTCGAGCCGCCGACCGGGAGCACGTCGATGTTGAGTCCGAGCAGGTCGCGGGTGGCTCGCGGCGAACCGTCGCCTGGTCCGGCGGCGACGGGGGAAGGTTCGGTGGCGATGAGCTCCAACAGCAATGCGAGCTCGGGCTCATCGCTGGCGGTTGCGAGCTTGGACTTGACCAGCGTCTGCAGCTCCTCGCGGGTGGGCTCTTGATGCTCGCCGGGCGGAAGCAGCAGCAGGTAGGCCTGTGACGTCCGGTCGGCAAACACAACCAAGTGCGGATCGCCGGACTGCGCGGGCTCGGTGCTCGGCGACTCATCGCCGGAGGCCGCCGAAGCGGCAGAAGCTTCGCCCGCACGCTGGCCGGCGGTTTGGGTCTCGTCCTGCGCGGGTTGCTTGGTGCAGGACACGCTGAGGGCGGCGAGGAGCAGGAGCGAGCGTTTCATGCGTCAGCGTGTTCGGTGAGAAGGCGGGCGAGTGTCGCAGGGTCGACGTTGCCTCCGGAGAGGAGAACGCCCACGTGCTTGGGCGAACCGGGGAGGACCTCGCGCATGGCCACCGCCAACGCTGCCGCGCCCGAAGGCTCGAGCAGCATCTTGTGCTGAGTCAGTACGTGCACGAGGCCGCGCCCCATCTCTGAATCGTTCACGAGATGACTGCCGCGCACCACGTGTTTGGCGATCTCGAAGTTGAGCGCGCCCACTTGCACCGGCTTGAGTCCATCCCCGAGTGTGGATGCGGGCTGCACGGACACCCGCGTGCCCGCCGCCAAGCTCTGCGCCATCGCATCGCAGCCTTCGGGTTCAGCCGTGTAGACACGGATCCCGGCGGCCGCACAGACCACGCATGCGCCAGCCAACAACCCGCCGCCGCCCACCGGGACGACGAGTGCATCCAGTCCCGTGCCGTCGGTTCGCGCTCGGACCTCTTCGGTGAGCTCGAGCGTGGCGGTACCAGCCCCCGCGACGATGTGCGGGTGGTCGAACGGCTCGATGATGCTCGCGCCGCTCTCCTGCGCGAGTGCCACAGCGCGCTCCTTGCGTTCGCTCGATGTCGTACCCGCGAAGACGATGCTCGCGCCGAGCCTGCGGACCGAGGCGACCTTGACCTTCGGCGCATCCGTCGGCATCGCGATGTTCGCAGGGATGCCGAATCGCTGGGCGGCCAGGGCCACGGCCTGAGCGTGATTGCCCGAGCTGTAGGTCACCAGTCCGCGCTCGCGAACCTTGGGAGGCAGCCGGCCCACCGCGTGAAGCGCTCCCCGAGCCTTGAACGCTCCGATGTGTTGCAGGTTCTCGGCCTTGAGCCACAGCGTCACGCCGCGGTCCGAGAGCGTGTCGTCCCGAACCACAGGTGTATGGCGAACCTGCCCCCGCAGGCGATTCGCGGCCGCCTGTACGTCTTCGAGCTGCACCGGGAGCATCGGTGCAAGGCTACCCGGTTTTGGGGTAGCGTTCCCGCCGCTTGGCTTCGTCGCTCGATAGATGGCTGAAGACCCCACGGGCGTGGGCGTTGCTCGCAAGTCTCGTCGTGGTGGTCATCTACTGCCTCGAGATGTCGGCCTCGGGTCCGTGGGATCCTTGGGAGACGCACTACGGCGAGGTGGCGCGCAACATTCTGCTGCGCTCCGATCCCGTCGATCTGTGGTGGCAAGGCGGAAACGGTGGTCCGCACGCGACCGCCGAGAAGAGCTTTGCCTCCAAGCCGGCCCTGCCGTTTTGGTGCATGGCGCTGTCGATGAAGTTGATGGGCGTCGGTGTTGGCCGCGATCCGACCGAGATGGTGCAGCCGTTTTGGCCCGAGTTCGCGATCCGCCTGCCGAGCATGTTGATGGGTCTGGGCGCGACGTTCTTTCTCGGCATGGTGGCCTGGCGTCTCAAGGGACCGCGCGCCGGCATCCTCGTCGGGCTCGTCCTCGCCACGATGCCGCAGTGGGCGATGGCCTCCAGGCAAGCGCTCACCGATATCTACTTCGTCGGACCCGTCGTCGTCGCGGGTGGGTCCTGGGCGATGGCGTGGCTGCAGCCCGATCGCGAGCTGCGGCGTCGCGGTACGGGGCTCAAGTCGGTGCCGTGGGACCGAGCGTACCTCGCCTTCCTCGCTGTGTTTGTTGTCGCGGCGATCGTTCCTCTGGCGGTCGTGCATCAGCACGCGTTCGACCCGCTGACGTGGAAGTACTTCGGGGGCGATGCCGGGTTTGCCAAGGGGCTCAAGGACATCCAGAAGCACATGTTTGGCTACTGGGCGATCGCCCTGGTGGTGCTGCTTCGGAGCTTCCGCTGGAAACACCGCTCACAGGCGTGGATGGGGATCCTCTATCTCGCCGCGGGTCTGTCGCTGATCGGCAAGGGGCTGATCGGCCCGGGCATCGTGGGCGCCATCGTGCTTGCCCACATCGCGGTGTCGTGGCGATGGGGATTGCTGCGCCGCTGTGGGTTGGTCGTCGGTACGATGCTGTTCGTCCTCCCCGGCTTCCCCTGGCATCACGCGATGGTGCTGTATCGCGGCGATCGGTGGGTCAGCGAGCTCATCATCCAAAACAACCTGCAGCGCTTCTCGAGCGGCGAGCAGAAACAGGCTGTCGGTGGGTTCGCGTTCTACCTGGAGACCCTCGGGCTCGCCGCATTGCCGTGGTCGATGCTGGTTCCTGCAGGTGTCTGGCGGGCGATCGAAGCGTTCAAGCGCGACCCGGACGAGACGGAGGACCACGGAGGCAAGGCGCTGCACCGCTTTGCGTTCCTGTGGTTCACCGTGGCGCTGCTGACGATCAGCTACAGCACCACGAAGTACTATCACTACCTCATCCCGGTGCTGCCGCCGCTGGCGCTGATGCTGGGCCTGTGGCTCGACGACCTGCTCGACCGCGCCAAGCCGTCGTACGGAGTCACGGTGTGCGCGCTGGCGGGACTCGTGGTCGGAGTCGCTGTTGTGCGCGACGCGATGCTCACGCCCACCTGGCTGGCGCACCTGACCACGTACCTGTACACGGGGATGTGGACCAAAGGGGCACCCGACGTGGATCGCTTGGCGATCACGGTGCTTCCGTTTGGCGTCGGTCTGTTGCTGTGGATGTTTGCCCGCACGGCGAGAGCGCGACGTTTCACCGTCGGTGCATGGGTGCTGTCAGGTTTGCTCACCACCGGATGGCTCATCGCGGACTACATTCCCGCATCCTCGGAAAACTGGTCGCAGCGCACCGCGATGCGGATGTACTTCGACGAGCGCGGACCCGAGGACCGACTCGTCAGCTGGTGGTTCTACTACCGAGGGGAGACCTTCTTCACCAAGGCCGACATCTGGGTCATGAAGAACCCCGACCGGAGCCGACTCGCCGACCTGGTCGCCGAGCGTGAAGGGAAAGGCGCGGCGTTGTGGTTCATCACGATCGAGCCGCACGCCAAGCGCTTGGCGGCGCAGCTCCCCACGAAGTACCGGGACGATCTCGAGGAGAAGTACCGCAGCTTCCACTACGTGATGATGCGGTTGCCGCTGGAGTAGCCGGCGCATCCGAGGGCCAAAAGAATGAGGCCGGCGGAGCGAACTCCGTCGGCCTCGAGTAGGCGGAACTGGACTTGAACCAGCGACCACCGCGATGTAAACACGGTGCTCTAACCAACTGAGCTACCCGCCTGTGTGGGCCGTGGAGGCTAGCGGGAGGTGGGGGGCGGGTCAACCCAGGCTCATAGCCCGCCTACGCAGCGCAACACCGTCCGATCTGGGTCGGGCAGGGTGCGCAGGTGGGAGGCCAAGCTCATCCCCTGGAGGACGAGGCCGGGCACCAGGTCGACCAGGGGCGTCAGCACAAAGTCGCGCTGGAGCATCGCAGGGTGGGGCAGCTGGCAACGAGGGTCCTCGCTGAGGGCAGGCATGTCTTGCTGTGGGGCGAAGAACAGCAGCAGGTCGAGGTCGAGGGTGCGGGCATCCCAGCGAACGCGTCGCTCGCGGCCGTGCGCTCGTTCAATGTCGTGCAGGACTTCGAGCAGGGCGCGCGGGGACAGCGACGTCGTCACCCGGACCGCCGCGTTGAGGAAGGGATCGTTGGACGGCCCCACCGGCGCCGTCTCGTACACCTGGGAGCGGGACGCCACATCGATGGCCGGGTGCGCACCGAGCTGGGTCACCGCACTTCGGAGCGTTGCGAGTCGGTCGCCCAGGTTGCCGCCCAGGGCGACGAATGCGGTCGCCGAACTCACGGTGACGCGGTGGGTCGCGGGACGCCCGTCGCCTGAAGGTCGGTGGAGCCGCTTCGCTCACGTGCCGCGGGACTGGAGAGCGGTGCCAGGACCGTGAACGTGGCCTGGAGGTCGCCGACGCGAACGGTCGCCGTGGCTTCGACATCCAAGGACACCGGGGGCGCCGGTTCCTCCACGGCCGTGTCAGGTTCGACGGGCGTCTCGGCGGTCGTGGGTTCGGGGTCGAGCGAGGGCTTCGGTTCGGGCGGTGGGGGCTGCGGAAGGGCAATACCGAGCTCGGGCTCACTGGGCAGGCCGAATCGAGCGATGCCGTCGAGGTCCGTCTTCGCCGTGGACGTCCACGACCCGATTGCGAGCTCAACCCCAACACCGGTTCGGGGACCGCTCGGCGAGATGCACGGGGTCGTGTCTCCGGTCGTGACCTGATACGCCCGGGTTGTTGTCACCGTGTCGCGGCTGCGAGCGGTGTCGTACGCGCCCACGCCGATGAGTCCAGCGCCCAGCGCAGTGAAGATGCCGCCCAACCGATAGCCGGTCGTGGTGTCCCGACTTGGTGTTCCGTCGGCGGTGACCGCGTGGGGAGAGAACGCCTCGGGCTTGATCAACGCCGCCAGGCCGACGGCGAGAATGGCCGCACCCGCGCTGTACTCCCAGTACAGCGCGCCATGCTTCACCGTTCGGTCCGTCGACTCCACGCGATCGACCGGCGCGTGCAGGACAGCCCGACAGGTGCGTGCCTCGTCGATCTGAATCTCGATCGTGCTCAGCGACTGTGACCACTCGAGGCTCAGCTCGCGGCTGACGACCGTCTTGGCTTCGCCGAGCCACTTCGGCTCGAGTTCTGGTCGGGGAGTGACCGTGATCGTGCTGCGAGCGTCGATCTGGGCGCAGCCGCTGCAGACGACCACAGCGGCCGCGATGAGCGAGCGCTTCACAGCGACACGGACATCCCGAGCTTCTCACCGACGTGCTTGCACACGGTTGCCATCAGCTCGTCGCCCGTCTTCGAAGCGACCCACGTCCCGGTCGCGTCGTCGTAGTCGAAGTGCCAGGCGTTGCGGTTGGCGGCCATCCAAACCTGCGTCGCGGCACCGTGGGCGTTGAGCACGAACTGCACCTTGTCCTCGAACTCGAGCGTCAGCACGTCGCCGGCGAGCTCGACGTCGAGCGTGTCGTGGTCGAGGTTGACGAGGCCATCCTCGATGCGCTCGAGAGCGGCAGTGGCGACCTTGACGAACTGAGCGCGTTCCATCGGTGCCGGACCTTAGCTTACTGCGGGTCCTTCTGGACTTCGGCGGCTTCGGCAGTGGGCTCGGTCGGGTGCTCGGGGATCTCGACCCCCATCGCCCGGGCCTCGTCGGGCGTCACTTCGATCACCTTGAACTCCTTCCCGTCGGGTCCAGAGATGGTTCGGACATTGCCTTTGGGAGCTTCCTCGGGTGCCGGCTGCGGCTTGTCCTTGGAGAAGAACGCTTGCCACGCGAGGAAGCCGATGATGGGCAGGTAGATCCCGAGTCGGATCAAGATGCCCTTACGAGGCAGCTTCATGCCGCGGAGGTTGGCAGCATGGCGCGGTCGGGGCAAGGCGTGGATGCGGGGCGGGCTGGCGCGCATCGGCGAATGTGAGTGTGGTCCGGTCTGCAGGCGGGAAAAAGGAGCGGGGCGCGCCCTACGGCACCGACTCGAACAGCACGATGCGAAGAACTTGCGCCTCGACGAATCCGCCCTCCGCGAGGCCCTCGGGATAGTCTCCCTGAGAGAATCTTCGGAGCACGTATCGCGCGTCGCACCGGAGCTCGCCGTCGTTGGTCAGCACGCCGGGTGGGACGGTCCATGTGCCCGTGTCGTCCACCCGGACCCCGCCTTGGCCTTTGTAGTCGTGCTCGACGTCGTCTGAGACGATGCAGCGGCCTCCCCCAAGTTCTTCCTGCAGTTCGACCTGCATTTCGCCGCCTTCTGCGGGCGGGTCCCAGGCGAGCTCGACGGGTTCGGAGCGGGAGACCTCGATCCCGGGCTCAGGTGCGACCATCTCGAAGCGAGGCGGACGCTCTACGGACGCGGTCACGACATCATCTTCGGTCGCACGGTCCAACTCGACGGTGATCGTCTCGCTGTCGTCGCCATCGAGGGTCAGGGTGTACTCGGTGCGGTCCTCCTGCGTCGTTTCCCGGGCGTCCTGACCGTTGATCAGGACGCGGTCCCCGTCGCACTTGGCCCAGGAGATCGGGATCGCTGCGCGGTCGCCGGTCGCGAAATCGACCCCGACGCGGACCTCTTCACCGTCGTCGGTGCGTAGGTCGACAGCGCGCAGCACCATCGAGAGCTCGTCGTTCCCAGCCCGACAGCGGTCGGGGGTGCACCCAGAGCCTGTGAGGGCGGCGAGCGGAAACGCGAGCAGGACCAGACGCATCGGGGTCAAGCGTAGCCCATTGTGGGACGTACATCGCCCCACCTGCTCGCTTTCATTGAGGCTGCGAACTTGGCGGAAGGGCGGTACGGTCGTGGCTAGGGAGCCCGCCGGGCGGTATGTCGAGCGAGTCGAGCAATGTGAACGATCGGATTTCGATCGGCCGAATTCCACTCAAGCAAGTGCGTGTGAATCGGGCAGATCGGGAGAGCGAGCCTCGACCGAACCCGATGAACAACCTCGTCCCGTACTTGGATTTGTTCTGTCGGTTGGACGATGCCGAGTTGGTCCGCTTGGGCGGCGTGGAGTTGGACGTCGTCGTGTCCCTGCGAGCGCAGGTCGATACGATCAACGACGGTCTCGCTGCGTACGCCGACTTGCTTCCGCGGTTGAGTGACTCCGAACTCGTGCGTCTCACCGGCGCCAGCGACCGCACCATCCGATTCTGGCGGTTGTGTCAGCCTCGCCACGTCGTCGTCTCGAAGCCGGCCGCGGAACCTCCGGTGGCAAGACCATCCGAAGCCGCCCCGCCGACGGGTGCGACCTCGGGTGTTCCGGCCGCAAGCGAGCGCTCCCCCACCGCGCCACACTCCGTGGTCGCGGCATCGCCCGCCGACAACACCGGACGCTTCCCCTCTGCAGCTGCCATGGATGGGGCCGGCGCAGGGGATGAAGGGGGGGCGGGGTACGTGACCCTCTCGGGTGCTCCGTTCCCGGGCTTCGACGACGCGGCGGCGGCGGCGGCTGCCGAAGATGGTGGTGGTCTCGACGGCGTGTCGCTCGACGGTGAGCCGGACCCGCTCGGTCTCGGCGATCCGTAGGGCGGCTACGTTCCCGGAGTGTGTCCGAACGCGGTGATGTGCAGCCGCGGTCCGAGCCGAAACCCGCGCGTGCAGCACAAGGCGCTGATGCGCTGGTAGCGTTCGGTGAGTGCGGCCGGGTCGGTGCACTCGGGCATCAACAACACCTGCTGCGGGTCGGGGTTGGCAAGGGCTTCGAGCATCGTGTCGATCTCGGCGACGTCGTGGGCGAGACGATCGTCGGCGTCGGCGCGAACCACAAACTTGAGCTGCCAGGGGAGTCGCATCAGCGCGAGCACCACGTCGGGTTGCCAGCGGGCCCGTTCATGACGTTGGGCGAGGGAGGCCGGTGCTGCGGGGGTGCTGTGGGCGAGCTTTGGGCTGAGCGACATCAGGTCGCAGACGAGGTCCGGGGCGTCGAGCGTCCCCGCGGTCTCGACCGTGATGTGGTGACCGTTGTCGGAGAGGGCCTTCGTGAGCGCGCCGACATGCGGCGAGAGCAGCGGCTCCCCACCCGTGACGACCACGTGCCGAGGTCCCTGCGCACACCAGTGGACGATCTCGTTCAAGGACTGTGCATCCCCGGTTGGCCGCCAGGAACTCTCCGGGGAGTCGCACCAAGAACACCGCAGATTGCACCCGGTGAGGCGAACGAAGCTGCTCGGGACCCCCGCGAGAATCCCCTCGCCCTGGACGGACACGAAGCGCTCTTGAATGCGCAGCGTTGGGGGCTTGGCGGTCACGAGCTGCATGCTACATTCCGCGCGCCATGAAGAGGACCCGCATCGCGCATGCGTTGACCCTGTCTGCCCCTGTGTCTGACCTGCTCCTCAAGGGGTGGGTTCGCACCGTTCGCAACGGCAAGAATGTGTCGTTCATCAATCTGAACGACGGGTCCAACATGGGCGGCATCCAGATCGTGGTGCCCAGCGACATGGACGGCATCGAAGACGTTCGCAAGCTCACCACCGGCTCGGCGGTTGAGATTGTTGGCGAGCTTGTCGAGTCCCAGGGCAAGGGGCAGTCCGTCGAAGTTCAGGCGACCAAGGTCACCACGGTTGGACGGGCGGCGGAGGAGTATCCGCTGCAGAAGAAGGGCGCGAGCTTCGAGTTCCTTCGGACCATCGCTCACCTGCGCAACCGGTCGAACACCTTCGGTGCCACGTTCCGGGTTCGCAGCACGCTGGCTCAGGCGACCCATGCGTTCTTCGCCGACCGGGGCTTTGTCTACCTGCACACGCCCATCGTCACCGCCTCCGACACCGAGGGTGCCGGCGAGATGTTCCGCGTCACGACGCTGGACATGAACAACCCCCCGCGGACCGAGCAGGGGGACATCGACTGGGACAAGGACTTCTTCGGGAAGCCCGCCTACCTCACCGTGTCCGGCCAGCTCAACGCCGAGGCCTTCGCCATGGGCATGAGCGACGTTTACACGTTCGGCCCCACGTTCCGCGCCGAGAACTCCAACACGACCCGGCACGCGTCGGAGTTTTGGATGATCGAGCCGGAGATGGCGTTTTGCGATCTCTCGGAGAACTGCGATCTGGCCGAAGACTTCGTCAAGCACCTGCTGCGCACCGTGCTCGACGAACGCACCACGGACCTCGAGTTCTTCAACCAGCGCATCGACAAGGGCCTGCTCGAGCGTCTGCAGCACGTCGTCGACTCTGGCTTCGAGCGCATGACCTACGCCGAGGCGGTCAAACGCCTGATCGACTCGGGACAAAAATTCGAGTATCCGGTCGAGTTCGGCGTCAACCTGCAGGCCGAACACGAACGTTACCTGACCGAGACCCTGGTCGGCCGTCCCACGTTCGTCACCGACTATCCCAAGAGCATCAAGGCGTTCTACATGCGCCGCAACGATGACGGGCAGACGGTCGGCGCCGTCGATCTGTTGGTGCCCGGGGTGGGAGAGCTCATCGGTGGGTCGGCCCGTGAGGAGCGGCTCGACGTGCTCGAAGACGCGATCCGCGAGCTGGGTCTGCAGCCCGAAGACTACGGCTGGTACCTCGACACCCGCCGCTACGGCACCGCGCCCCACGCAGGGTTCGGCTTGGGCTTCGAGCGCATGGTCATGTACGCGACCGGGATGCAGAACATCCGCGATGTGATCCCGTTCCCGCGGACTCCGAGGAACTGCGAGTTCTAGTCCTCGCGAGAGGCTCTCGAATCGCGAGAGCCTCTCACCCTCCGGTGCTACGCTCGTCACGGTGACAACGTATGGTTGGTTGATCTCCGTCATCGCCTTGTCGGCATGCGGTGGCACAGTGGCGAGCACGAGCGACACCGATGCTTCTGCTGGAACGGGAACCGGGTCGGATCCCACCGACATGACCTCGACGGGGGGTTCAGCCGTAGACCCGCCCACACATGTCGCCGGGACTCGCTTGGTTCCGGTGATGCATCGAAGTGGCGAGACGGACGAGCGCTTCGATCACTGGTACGACAGTGAACTCGAGTTTGACTGCACGTTTCGGGAAATGGGGGACGGCTTGGCTTGTGTGCCGCTCCGCTCGATGCCCGATGCGGCTTGGTTCATGTCTTGGTTCGCAGACGCAGACTGTTCCGAATCCGTCATCGTCCCCGGCGTGTGCACCTCGGTTCCACGCTACGGGTATGGGCAAGCCGAGTCGTGCGGAGTGGTCACGGTGTCTCAGCGCACCGAGACGCTATCGACCGTGTTCTTTCTCTCCGCCGATGGCAGCTGCACGAGCAACCGAGTACCGGGGTACCGGATAGAGGAGGTTGTGACGTCTTCGTTGGTGACCGCAACTCGCACGCTGGTCGCGGATGACGAAACGCTCGGTCACTGGGTGCTCGAGGCGAGTGACGGCAGTGTGGAGTGGGATGGCCCCATCGAACTCGCGTCGATGCGGCCGTGTTTGGCCACCGATCAGGGGTGCCTGGCCGACGATCGGATAGCCACGCACGAGACCCGACAACACCTCTCGGATACCTGCGATACCGCCGACGTTGCGACGTGGAGCAGCTCACTGCTGTGCCCGGACCCGCGCTTTGTCAGGCTTCGGGAGGGAGGTTTTGGTGCGCTCGCCGAAGCCCTTGAGTCCTCGGAACTCTGGAGAAACGCGGAGGATGGCGTCTGTGAGCTGAACACCTCCGACTTCGGCAACGTGCACCGGATCCGCGACATCGAGCCCGGAGATGCCCCGTCGATCGAAGTCGAGGATGTGGCGAGCGGGAGGCTTCGTCTGATGGCGCCACGATCCGTGGACGGCGTCCTGCTCGGCGCGCCCGACCGGACCTGGTTTGACGCCCGGCTCGGTATCGACTGTCAGTACCACCGCGACAGGGAGGGAACGGAGCGGTGCGTGCCGCTTCACGCTACCGAGGTCTACTTCTCTGACGAGGAGTGCACTGAGCCCGTCATGCGCGATCGCTATGGCTCGGAGCGGGGATGGTTTCGGCTCAGCGTCCGCGACAGTGGGTGTGGTTCGTTGCTCGTGGGTGCCGGAGTGCCGACCGAAGAGTACATTGGTCCGGTCTACGACCTCGACGCGGGGGACTGCGCTCGGTCTCCCAACGCTGCCAACCTTCGGCCGCTCATGCGCCTTGACTCCGTCGGCGTGGACGAGCTTGCGACGTTGTTGGAAGTGCGGTCCGAGTGAACTCAAAGCGCCGCGGTTCTCGCAGTCGGCCCCTACGGTCCGCTGAGGACGTTGAGTCGCACAGAGTCCACCGTGACGGGGTCGTCCGCAGCGCTATCGCCCACGCACACGCGCCACGTCCCCAGCGGGGTCTCGCCGCCCAGTGACCCGAACGCACCTGCTGCAGCAGCTCCGGGATTCGGTGCGTAGTCACAAAGGCCGTCGACGAGACACACGACCTCAGTAGCCGTGAGCGCACTGCCCATGAGCTCGGCGTCGTTTCCCCCGAGGTCCGCGAAGCGCACCACCGAGGTTGCGGTTGCATCGCTCGAGTCTCCGAACGTGCCGTCGGCCCCATCGTCCGCGGCCTCGGCCAAGCCGGGCCGACTCAGCGGGGTGATCACCGTCCCCGTGGGGCTGACGACCTTGACCGTCAGGTCACCGATGTACGTGGACGTGAGGCCGAGCTCGACTTCGACGTCCTCGACCGATGCCCCACCCGTGCCGAGCGTGAGATCGTTGCAGGCCATCGATGCCAATGTGCCGTCGTAGCCACCGTCAGGGACGACTTGCGCAAGTCCAGGGCCAGCGATCCCCGCGAACCCGACGTTGAGCTGCCAGGCGCCTGCGGTCGCGCCCCAGCCTTTGACGAGAACGAACACCATCTCGCCGGCTGCAAGCGGTTGGCTCACCGCCGAATGAAGTCCGATGCCGCCGTCGTCGTCACATGCGATCTCGGTGTTGCAGTCTGAGTACAGCGCGAGCACCGTGTCCGCCAAAGCCGATCCGTGCGTCGTGAACATGTACGTTCCTGCGACGGGGGCCGTGAACTCCATGATGTGATCGGCGGCAGTGCCCGAGCCGCACGAGATCGGGGCCCCGCTGACATCGTCGCCAGTGGTATCGCCGGCCGCCGCGGCGACACCGAGCGGTGAGCCGATCACCTCGTCGACGCACGCGCCCAAGGCACACCCGGTCACGTCATACGCGAAACAGTTCCCGGCGCACGCCAGCGTCCCGACGACACCAAAACCCTGCGAATCGCAGCTCTCGCCGCCCAGGTCCGTGCCGTCGCAAGTCTCCGTGCCGTTGACGATGTTGTCGCCACACTCGAACGGCACGCACGTCGATGTGTCGATCTGCGCGCAGTTTGGGAGGCATCCGATCGTCCCGCTCTCGAATCCTTGGGCGATGCAGTCCGTACCGGGGACATCCGTCCCATCGCACACCTCGGCGCCTTCGGCGACGTCGTCACCGCAGACGATGCAGCTGCTCGTGTCGTAGGTGAGACAGCCCGCTGCGCAGCTCAACGTCCCACTATCGAATCCCTCGGACGCACACGTTGCGCCGCCCAGCGATCCGCCGTCGCAGACCTCGGGACCGGTGATGGCAGTGTCGCCACACGTGTAACAACCGCTGGTGTCGAACGCCAAGCAGCCGGCGGCGCAGCTGAGCGTGCCTCCGTCAAACCCTTCGGACACACAGTCCGCGCCGCCCAAGAGCTCGCCGTCGCAGACCTCTGGACCACTGAGGGCGAAGTCACCACACACGTCGCAGGCGCTGGTGTCGAACGCCATGCAGTTTGCGGCGCACGCGAGTGTTCCGCTGTCGAACCCCTCGCTCGAGCAGTCGGAACCTCCCAGAAGCTCTCCGTCGCAGACTTCGGTCCCGTTGATCTCCGCATCGCCGCACTCGTCGTTCATGCAGGCGCTGGTATCCAAGGCCGAACAATCGGCGTCGCAAGCCAGGTCGCCACCGTCGAAGCCTTCGGACACGCAGTCGGCACCGCCCAGGTCCGTTCCGTCGCAAACATCGCTGCCGTCGATCGCATCGTCGCCGCACGTCGTGCCGGCTGTGGTCTCGGAGCTGCTCTCGCCAGGTCCGGTCGATGTGCCAGGACCGGTCGATGTGTCGGCACCGCTGGGGTCCGTGTCGGGACCACTGGGATCGGTCTCGGCATCGTTGGTGGTCGTCCCGGTTCCACCTGCGCTGGCCGTGATCGTGGTCAACCCTGGCGGCGTATCGGTCGCCGAACTGGTCGCCGTGCCGGTGGTGGAGGTGCCGTCGGAGTCAGCGGCGATCGGGCCACCGAAGCCTGTGACGCCGGCCGTATCGTCCCCGCAACTCACCGCACACAACACCACCGCAAAGCCGGCGATTGTTCTCGAGCCAACACTCTTCGTCATCATGTCCAATCCCTCAATCCCGGTCGCCCGTTGCGGCCAGGCCGCTGTTTGCCCCTTGAACCAGTGCAGGGACTCACAGACGGTAACACCCGAAGTCTGGCAGCGGCGGAAGGATGCGACACGTGTGTCGTATTCGGTGGGCAACGGAAGGATGCGACACGTGTGGCGCACTTGGTGGGCGACGGAAGGATGCGAGACGTGTGGCGCATTTGGTGGGCGACGGAAGGATGCTACCCCGGGCGACGCATGATGCTGAGGCTTGCCAAGCTCGCCCAGAGTCCTTGTCCGAGTTCGCTCGGGTACGTGGACGCGCGCCGTCTCCCCCATGCTGGGGGCCTGACGCGAAGACCAAGCGTAGTGCGCCATGTCGCAGCTCGCCGTTCCGCGTGAATCCGCCCCACTGGGTTCCCGTCGGTGGGGGACATGCGTCTGTGGCACCTGTGTACTCTCGCGGCTTGCAAGGCCCTCAGCGTGCCGCCAGGACTTGAGGCGAATGCGACCAAGATGCCGGTCGAGCGCGTGGACCGAAAGACCATGGCCTTCGGAGCCTACAACGTGACCAAGGTGCGCCGCGGCATGGCCGTTGGCGGTGGAGGCAGCATTGCGGGGGTCAAGGGCAAGCAAGACCAGCAACGTCTCTCGTTCACGCTGGCTCGTGATGAAGATTCGTATGTGGTGACGTGCAAGCGGAAGGGGTCGTCGGTCTCCGTCGGCGACTTCGCGGTCGACTCGAAGGAGGCGGTTGAGTGCGACCTTGCCTCGGGGGACATGCCGTGGTCGATCACGCTGGCCGGGGACAAGAAGGGGGAGGTCCGGGGGCACCTTCAACAAGGCGACCGCAGATTGTCGTTGCGCCTGCGCACGGTGGAATGTTCGGACCTCGCGGCTACTACATCCGGGAGGAGCAGGAGGTCGCCGCGGTGGATGTGCGCCGAAGAAGCAAGACCGTCTGGGTGCGCAACGAGCTCGAACCGAAGTTCGCGCTCGCCCTCGCCGCGACCTGCACGGCACTGATGCTGTACGACAACGGGCAGTCCAGCTGAACTGTCGGCGCTTACTGGGATCCGCGTGATTCCGTGCGCGAGGTCGGGGCGGGCGTGACGTAGGGCAAGGCGGGCACGTATTCTGAGGTTTTCTGGGAGAGGGGGACTGCGTGGCGAACGGCGAAAGGGACCCGCTCTTTCGGCGGCAGTTCACCGCTTCAACGCGGTCGGTCGCGAAGGGCCGAAGGAACGGGCAGAACCGCAACCTCAAACTCCAAAGGAGCATTCATGGCTTCAATGCGGTCGGCCCCGAAGGGCCGAAGGAACAGGGAACGCTGTCAGAGAACCAGGAAACCTGGTCGTTCGCTTCAACGCGGTCGGCCCCGAAGGGCCGAAGGAACGGCGCTCACCCACGGCAAACTCCCGCCCGAGCACTAGCTTCAACGCGGTCGGCCCCGAAGGGCCGAAGGAACGTTTCGGTTTGCGGCGAACGACGGCCTGCGGTTCTTGCTTCAAGGGGGTCGGCCGCGAAGGGCCGAAGGGGCAGCCCTTGTAGCAACATCCTTCCTCAGAAAGAGCTTCAATGGGGTCGGCCGCGAAGGGCCGAAGGGACCTGCTTCTACATCTGGGATGGTGCTGCTTGGCAGCTTCAATGGGGTCGGCCGCGAAGGGCCGAAAGGACAAGGCCTGGTGGGACTACTGGGCCGAGCCACGTGTGCTTCAACGGGGTCGGCCGCGAAGGACCGAAGGGACCACTTGCGTTCGGTCGCATCCGGAAAAATCTTCACGCTTCAACGGGGTCGGCCCCGAAGGGCCGAAGGGACTTCGCACCGCGACGATCAACAACACGTACGCGATGGTTCAACGGGGTCGGCCCCGAAGGGCCGAAGGGACACTAATCGCAGCCCAAACTGAGGGCCTAGCTGTAAAGCTTCAACGGGGTCGGCCCCGAAGGGCCGAAGGGACAAGAGTCCCTCCTTTTCTCCCTTTTCCTGGTTGCTTGCAGCTTCAACGGGGTCGGCCCCGAAGGGCCGAAGGGACGCAAGATCGACACGCGACGGGAGCCCGCATGAGCCGGCTTCAAGGGGGTCGGCCCCGAAGGGCCGAAGGGACCGCTCGGGGACCACATACGCGGTGCACATCCGGCAGCTTCCACGGGGTCGGCCCCGAAGGGCCGAAGGGACCAAAGGCCGCGAAGGGCATCTCGAAAGCCGACCGGCAGCTTCAACGGGGTCGGCCCCGAAGGGCCGAAGGGACTTGCTGATCACGATCAAGGACAAGCCATGAGTACCCGCTTCAACGGGGTCGGCCCCGAAGGGCCGAAGGGACACACGAGGTCAGGAACTACACGATCGGGTACTTCGCGCTTCAACGGGGTCGGCCCCGAAGGGCCGAAGGGACCGTCTGCATTGCAGGGGGCCCACGCACGGGCAAGAGCTTCAACGGGGTCGGCCCCGAAGGGCCGAAGGGACAAGAGGAAATATCAGAGGCCGCGCGGCGCACGTGGCACCCCGGCTTCAACGGGGTCGGCCCCGAAGGGCCGAAGGGATCCAGCTCGGTCGTGACACCGCGCTCGGCGTCGTGAAGCTTCAACGGGGTCGGCCCCGAAGGGCCGAAGGGACGTGTTGTTTCTACTGGCCTACACCCTAAACGGAACCGGCTTCAACGGGGTCGGCCCCGAAGGGCCGAAGGGACCATCGGAGTCCACGTCGACCACAACCTCGGCGACCGGCTTCAACGGGGTCGGCCCCGAAGGGCCGAAGGGACAAACTATCCCCTGACACAACAAAACGGGGGTACCGCCCAGCTTCAACGGGGTCGGCCCCGAAGGGCCGAAGGGACGAGGAAGCGCCCTTCCAACTCTTGGCAAGCCGCCTTCGCTTCAACGGGGTCGGCCCCGAAGGGCCGAAGGGACAGCTTGAGGCGGACATTCGCCGCCTCTCCATCCCGTGGGCTTCAACGGGGTCGGCCCCGAAGGGCCGAAGGGACACGGCCGGAACTTCGAAGAACGGAACATGCATGACCTCGCTTCAACGGGGTCGGCCCCGAAGGGCCGAAGGGACTCTATGTTTAGCCGTCGATCCGGTCTGCGATGATTAGCTTCAACGGGGTCGGCCCCGAAGGGCCGAAGGGACAAAAAATATCGAGCACCACGGCGCTTCCCAGTTTGAAGCTTCAACGGGGTCGGCCCCGAAGGGCCGAAGGGACCTTGACAACCTCGCTCATATTGCTTGGCTCAAACCAGCTTCAACGGGGTCGGCCCCGAAGGGCCGAAGGGACATTCTCCACTTGGGTCAAGCGATGGAACTCCAGACCGCTTCAACGGGGTCGGCCCCGAAGGGCCGAAGGGACACCCGCCTGCCGTTGTGGAGGCCTTTGTGACCCTGCTGGACGCTTCAACGGGGTCGGCCCCGAAGGGCCGAAGGGACGATGACCGTTCTCTTTTACAAACGCGAAGCAACCGGCTTCAACGGGGTCGGCCCCGAAGGGCCGAAGGGACGAGTTCACCCGGCAAGCGGCGAAGGACCAGGCAGGCTTCAACGGGGTCGGCCCCGAAGGGCCGAAGGGACTAGCACCACGAAGGACAGCCCATGGACACGCAAAACGCTTCAACGGGGTCGGCCCCGAAGGGCCGAAGGGACGCGGCACGTGCTTGTGGTGCCTGCTTCTTTGCGGGAAAGCTTCAACGGGGTCGGCCCCGAAGGGCCGAAGGGACCACCGGCCAAGGCCGGAATCGGCGCAGAAGTCCTTGGCTTCAACGGGGTCGGCCCCGAAGGGCCGAAGGGACCTCCGGCCATGGGAGGTGGCCGAACTCGAGCTTGCAGGCTTCAACGGGGTCGGCCCCGAAGGGCCGAAGGGACAAGTCAACCCTAGCGCCCCTGTCGACGCAGGTAGGCTTCAACGGGGTCGGCCCCGAAGGGCCGAAGGGACGGTGCACGGGGACGGACGAGGGCGCCGAAACCAACTTGTTGCTTCAACGGGGTCGGCCCCGAAGGGCCGAAGGGACAAGACAGTGACTTCCGCACAGTATCGCTGGGGTGTAGCGCTTCAACGGGGTCGGCCCCGAAGGGCCGAAGGGACACGGTGAGTGAGACGACAGGTGTTGAGCGACTACGAGCGCTTCAACGGGGTCGGCCCCGAAGGGCCGAAGGGACCTTAGTGACGTCGCGTGACGGCGCGTGACCGTGCGGCTTCAACGGGGTCGGCCCCGAAGGGCCGAAGGGACTATCTGGGAGCACGCGCGAGAAGCCGCTTCCGAGGTGCTTCAACGGGGTCGGCCCCGAAGGGCCGAAGGGACTCCGAGGGGATGGTCTGGGTCGACCCGGATGCCCACCGGCTTCAACGGGGTCGGCCCCGAAGGGCCGAAGGGACGACGGCAGCAGCACCCACCGCGATAGCAGCCGCGCGCGCTTCAACGGGGTCGGCCCCGAAGGGCCGAAGGGACCCCCAACGTCCAGGGGGCTGGAATCGTACACCTTCCTCCTCAGGATCACACGCGGGCACATCAGCCGCCGCGTGTTCGCATCTTCAGCTCTTCGACTGTCAGCTTGCGGGCCACCGCACGGCCCCTCTGCGAGGCAGCCTACAGGAGAATGCACGCGAGCCCAGGGCGTTCTGACCATCGCGGGCTCGTGCGTTCGGGCTCGGTGGCGAGGAGCATCGGCACAGGCATCTGTAGTTCCAAGCATCGTGCCACATTGGAGCCTCGCCTTGATCCCCGGAAGATCAATGCGTCCTAAGAAACTGATCTCGGGCGGCGATCGATCTTCGGCCTCGCGCGACCATTCTTGCAGACGCTCACGGCCGGTCCCAACCGCGCCGTGTGGCACCATCTCGTCCGCGGTCATTGCCGCACCTGCCCGTCATGCTCGAGCTTCGCGCAACCATCGAACTGAACACCCCCGCGCTTGGCGGTGGGTCGGAGCCCCGCAACGCGGATGCCTACAACCACCTTCGGCCCAGCGCCGTGCGTGGCGCTCTGCGGGCGTGGTTTCGGGCCAACGTTGCGGGTTCGTTGTGGCCAGCTCGGGGGCTGTCGCAGGAGGCTCAGAGCCAGCGCAACGACGACATGGTTGCGGACTTGCGGAAGCTCGAAGAGCGTATCTTCGGTTCCACGACCCTTCGCTCGTCGATCAGCCTTGCCCCTCCCCGCGGTGGCCACGTGCAGGCGTGGAACCCTCAGCCGCGGCTTGGGTCCGGTCTCGGGTATCTCGGCTACGGCGTGTTCGATGCCAAGCGCGCCCCTCCAACCAAGCTGACCACCCGTGAAGGTGCCCTGTTCGAGCTGTCCTTTGCGGTGCGGCCCTGCAAGAACGCCAAACTCACCGCAGAACAGATCCTTCCCGTCCTCGCATCGTCGATCTGGCTGTGGTGCGCGTTTGGAGGCGTGGGTGCGCGGTGGCGGCGAGGCTTCGGATCCATGCGGTTGGTCAATCTGGCTGTCGTCGGTGGTGGGGAAGGCCCGCCACTGCTTCGGTCCTTCTCCAGCCTCACCACGCTCCCGGCCTCCCATGATGACCACCTGCTTGCACTCCAGCGAGGGTTGCACTTCTGTCATCAGGCCGTTGAAGGCCTGTGCAGGGCGACGGGCGTCGGCAACGCGATGCTCAGCAACGACGCCGTCCGTCCCCATCCGCAGATCCGGACGCTGGCCGGGATCAAGGCCCTTCGCACGCTTGTTCCCGCCAGCCCGGATCCGCTGATCGCCCTCGAAGCCGCCGGCAACCTCTTGCTGGAGTTTCGTTCCTCACTCAAGCGAAAGGAGCCCTTGCCCGACTACCACGCCGTCAAAGCCTCGATCCGCGACCGGCAGCCGGCGAAGGGCGTCGCCAGGGCTGCGTTTGGCCTGCCGCTCGGATTTTTCTTCCGGTCCCTGGGCAATGAACAGACCCGCTTCGTCCCGCAGTCTCCCGGTGGTCTCGACATCAAGATCGACCGCGTTCCATCCCCGCTGGTCATTCGCGTTCACGCCCTTCGAGGCAGCGGACGTAGACCTCACTACGGCGTCACTCTCATCAACATGGCCGGAAAGGACACGACGCCGCTGCTCGGGTGTGGGGTGCAACAGCACCGGATGCGCGGCTCCATCGAACCGCCCGAGGCGGCCATCCTCGATGACTTCATTGCGTACGCTGTCGAGCAGTCCAAGAAGAAGAACATCATGGCTCCACCCCCGCGCAACCGGGGGCGACGTCGATGACCTCCACTCTCCCACGGGCTCGCCATGAAGCCCGCGCACTTCTGCTGCCGACGCCGTTCGCAACGACCGAGCCCGCCGAGGAGCCGCGGCGTGAGCAGGAAATCCTGGCCTGGCTCGGCCTCCAGCACGAAGACCAGCTTCAGCTCCACCAGGAATGCACGCGAGATGCCCAAGGCGTGCACGTGCCTGGCGTCGCGACGGGCCCCGCCCGCGGGCCACTCCTGCATCCGCTCTCCGATCAAGAGCTCGACGAAGCAGAGCCCTCATCCTCGGACTGGGACCGTTGGGTCCAGAACACCCAGCGCGCGATCCCGTTCGAGAGTGCCGGCGACCTTCACAAGCTCTGGGCTGCTCTGCATGAGACCGACTGCCACCGCGGCATGCCCGGCGATGCGAAGTACCGCGACCACCAATGGCTTGCCCACCGGACGACCGCCGCAGCGCTCGTGCACGCTCGCTGGGATGGCGGCGAGGCTGCCTTGTTGTTCGTCCACTATGGCCCCGTGCAGTCCTTCATCGAGGCCGCTCGCCGAACCAGCGATCTCTGGCTCGGCAGCTACCTCGTCAGCGACCTGGCCTTCACCGCAGTTCAAAGCGTGGCCGAGCAATGCGGTCCGCATGCGGTCGTCTATCCTCATTTGGCCTCCATCGCTCGTTACAAATACGCCCACAACCGTGACGCCGACCTCGTCGACGAGTGTTTGCGGCCCTGTGCGCCCAATCGCTTTGTCGCGGTCGTCCCTCGTGCGCGTGCGCGGGCCATTGCCGAGTCCCTCGCCCGCGCAGTCGCGGATCGCTGGACCAAGATGGCCGGTAGCGTGCGTGACTGGCTCGATCTCGGCACCCAAGGCTTCGACGGGTTTGACGAGCAGGTTGCCGAGCACCCCGTGGTGGATATCGTCGTTCAGCGCTGGCCTTCGGACACCGATGCGCTGCGGTCGATGCTCAAGGAGGCTGGTTGCGAGCCCCGGCGGTACTCCAACGCTGGGGAAGGCTATGCGGACGTGTTTGCCCTGGGTCGCTCCACGCTCGGGGCACTGCGCATGGTGATCCCCGCCGGGCCGTCCGACGGTGATGCCCGAGCCAAGTGCACCCAGTGTGGGCTGCGAGAAGCGATGGGGCCGCGCTCGGGGCGACGGAACGCACAGCGGGCGTGGTGGTCGAACGTTCGCGAGCACGTCGATGGCGGAGGCGGCGGCGATACGGAGCAACCCACACAGAAGGAGACCGTAGACCTGCGCAGCAGCGAGATGCTCTGCGCTGTCTGTCTGACCAAGCGGTTTGCCCATCGCTTCGACATCGCCAAAGAGCTCGGGCTCGACTGGGGGGAGCCCGACCAACGCGTCAAGCTCCGGTTCCCGTCCGTGGCGAGTATCGCCTCTGCTCCGTTCCGCAGCTATCTTGCCAGGACTGCGTCCCACGCAGCCGTCAACCACTGGCATGGGGCCGTGCAGCAGGCCCACCATCGGTTGGGGTTTACGTTGCCCGGCAACCAGGTCCGCGGGCTGGGGGGGCTCGGACGCGGCGAGCCGTTGCTCGAGCCAGATGGCACTTGGCTGTACGCCCGGTCGTACGACATCGACACCTGCCTTCGCGACCACGACGACCCCACCGCGGACCGCGGCTCGCTTTCCGAATGCCTAGAGCAGGGGCGAACAGCGCTCGCAGCGATATCCGCGGATCGAAAGGCGTCAGCCTACTACGCCATCGTGATGCTCGATGTCGATGACATGGGCGCGTGGCTGGATGGATCGCACCCCTTGTTCCCCAAGTTGGGCGGCGCCGCGCGGCCCGTCAGCGCATCGCTTCATGCCGACATCTCGCGGCGGCAGGGAGTGCTCGCAACGCAGCGGTTGCACGAAGTTGTCGAGGAACACTTGGGGCAGCTCGTCTACTCTGGTGGAGACGACGTGTTGGCGTTCCTTCCGCTGCAAAACGTATCGGCGTGCCTGGTTGCATTGCGCGAGCGCTTCACCCAGACCGACGCGCTGGGCCGCGCGGTCACGCTGAGCGCAGGGGTGGCCGTTGCCGACTGGAAAGCCCCGTTGCAGGGAGTCCTGAGGCGAGCCCGCCGGGCAGAGTCTGAAGCCAAGCAGTCGCCCGGTGGGGGGGGGGAGGCCAAGAACGCGGTGGTCATCGACCTCTCGACGCGCTCGGGCATGCCGATGTCCGTCCGCCTGAGATGGGACGAGTTGGGCGCGCTCCAAACGTGTGTCAATGACCTGTGGCGCAACGCCAACGACCGCGAGTCCTCTTCCGAGCGGAGCGGCGTCGAACTTCTGAGGCCTGCGGCGCTGGAGGTTCTGAGGGCCGAAGCGCCCATGCTCCAGTCGCTCGACGTCAAGGCCCCGCTGCAGCATCGCGTCTCACGTTTGCTTGGCTCACGGAGCTTCTCCCCCCTGGAGCGCATGCTCGAAGACGATGGCCGCGGCACGATGGATCGGATCTTGGACCTCCTGGCGCTCGTTCGGTTCCTCGTCCGCGAACACGGTGGCGTCCCCTATGGGGAAGTGACCACGAAGGAGACCAACGAGTGAAGACCTGGACCCTGCTGTTCGAGCCGCTGGGCGTGCTGATGTTTCGCGACCATCGGCCCTTTGATGCTGGTCGTGATGGCATCGCCCGATCCCGTTTTCCCTACCCCTCGGTCTTCCGTGGAGCGGTCCGAAGCGCTTTGTTTGAGAGCGTCGGCGCCGAATTCTCCAAGCCTCGCTTCGGACTCGCTGGCGATCTGGCCGAGTTGCTGGGTGACGATCAGCAGCATGAGAGGTTTGCGATCCGTGGGCCGATGCTTGCTCGATGTGCCTGTGCACAACGCTCATGCGCGTGTACTAAGCGCGAGTTCGAGTACCTCCTGCCGTGGCCCGCGGACCTGGTCGAGGTCAACCGCGCGATCGGGACGGCTACGCAGTTTGAGGTCCTCGGCGCCCGCCGGCCATCCTCAGATTCCACGTGTTACCGCTGGGGCTCGGGTGCGCAGGAGCTGCAAGCCCACGAAACCTGCCTGCCGTGGGCGAGCGGTAAGCTCACCAAGCCCTCGGGTGGCACGCGCTGCCTGACGCCCGCGGGCGGAGCGAAGTATGTCCAAGGCGGGGACCTCGCCTTGACCGAAGGGGAGGACTTCATCGCGCAGTCTGCCGTCCTGCAGACCGAGCAACGCGTCGGGTTGGCCCGGGCGACCCGCACGCCAGGACGCACCCTCACCGCAGCACGCGGGATGCTCTACACCTTGCTCACCTATCGGCTCGCCGATACCGCACGGTTCGCCGTGGAGGTCGATGTCGACGGCCAACATGGCGGCCTGCTGCAAGAGCAGCTCCGAGCCCTTGATGGGCGAAGTATTCGTCTGGGAGGGCGGTCTGGGCATGTTCGTCTGCAGGTGGTCGAGCGGAGCATCGCGCCACGCTGGAACGCGTCGAGCGGCCCCACCAAACTCTGGGCCTGGACCCCAACACTTTGGGACCCCACAACACCGCTTCCTGGGCTGCAGCACGGGCTGGGCAAGGCGGTCCGTCTTGGGGGCTTCGACATGCGCAAGAAACAGCCCCGGCCGCTGCGCGGAGCGGTTGACCGAGGCGCGGTGCTGCACTTTGAAGGCACGGGCCCCCAAGCAGTCCGCGAGTCCTTCGAGCAACGGGCAAAAGACCACGGCGTTCCGCCGGACAGCTACGGATACGGACACTGGAGTACCGGCGAATGAACACCCTCGAGCGATCTCTTCTCTTCTTCTACACCGAGACACCGCTTCATGCCGGCGCGCCCGGTGGTACCGGTGCCGTCGACTTGCCGATTCAGCGCGAGCGCATGACCGAGCTGCCCCAGGTGCAAGCATCAGGGATCAAGGGGGCGCTTCGTGAGGTCTTCCGCAGCGAGGAAGCCAAGGCGAAGAACCTGGAACTCTCCTTGTTCGGCCACCGACCGCCGGATGATTCGCTGCAAGCCGCGGCTGCGACGGATGCCGAGAACCACGAAGACGAGCATGCTGGTGCTCTGGCGGTGACCGACGCTCGAATCCTCCTGTTGCCCCTGCGAAGCGCTCGCGGAGGGTGGGTGTGGGCAACTTCGCCGTTGGTGCTTCAACGGCTCGCGCGCGATATCGGGGGCGATGCCAAGACGCTACCGTGGCGTAACTTGCGTCCCGACAACGACGACCAGGTGCTGGTCGGGGGCCACAGCGATGTCACTCTCGGGTCAGGCGAGCAACGATCCGTTGTCGTCGAGGATTCGAGCTACGCAGCCAAGTCAGCGGACGCTAGCGCGTTCGGGGCATTGGCGGAGTTGATCGCCGCTGGGCTGCCACCCGGAGAGGTCTACGCGTCCGTGCGTGAACGGGTCGCACGACAGCTCGTGATTGTGCCCGACGAGGAGTTCTTCCACTGGGGCCGCCATGGCACCGAGGTCGTCACCCGCGTGCGGATCGACCCCGACACCGGAACGGTGGCACAGGGCGCACTATGGACCGAGGAGGTTCTACCGTCAGAGGCGCTGTTGTGGTCGGTCACCATGATGAGCCCTTGCCGCCGTGCAAAGAAGGAGCCCGTCGAGGCCGCGAAGTTGCACGAGACGTTCGTGAACGAGCTGAGGCATCGTACCCGCATCCTCCTCGGGGGCGATCGTTCGATCGGCCGTGGCGTGGTCGCGCTCGGCTTCAGGGAGGCACGCTGATGCCCAACCCTAAGGCCGTGAGCAAGACGACCGCGCCACAGGAGCTGCAGAAACGGCGCGTGCAGTGGGCGTGGAATGCCGTGGACACGGCTGCATCCCGTGGCAAGAAATCCGACTACCTCACCGAGGCGCGAAAACTGCCCGCGCGATTGCTCGCGAGCGGGCTTGGGCAGTCGCTGGCTTACCTGTACAGCAAGCGAAAGGAGCGCAATCCCGCGACTGCGCAGGGGCGAGACCTCCTGTATCGACATGTCAGCGAACGGGTTGCAGAGGTGCTGGACAAGGAGCCTCCGGGCCCCGAGGGAGCGATGCCGATCGTGGTCGAGCTCTCTGCCGCGAGCTACCGTCGCCTCTCGCGTGAGTTGTTGACGTCCGCGGAGTGGCTCAAGCGATTCGCCGAAGGCAGGCTCAAAGACACCGATGGCGAGGGCGAGTCGTCGTGAGGCTGCGACTACCCCTCGCGAACGAACTCGACGCGCTGCTTGGCGGAGACGAGATTCGACCGAAGGACGGCGACAACGTGGGGTTGTGGCTCGACAAATATCTCCGCGTCCGAGATCGCGACCGGGACGGGCGGTGGGTGTGGTCGTTGGAGAAGGAGGAACGCGTCGATGAGCTCCGCCAACGGGTCTGCCGGGAGTCTCTCGGAGGTTCGCAAGCGCAGCGATCGCCCGCTGCAGCGACGGCGGCCCTGCGCATGCGGGAAAGCGCGAAGGCCCTCTACGGCGAGAACCATCGCGTCTGCTCGGCGCAAGTTCGAGGGCGATTGCTCGTCGACTACGGCCGTGCTTCCGCGCACGAACTCTCGGTGTCTGCCCACCACGTCTTCGGGTGCCCGCGCATTCCGGGCTCCGCACTCAAAGGCCTGACGCGTGCCTGGATCACCCAGGAGCATCCATCTGCGTTCGATATCGATGCGCTCTTTGGTACGGGCCCCGCTGCCGACGAAGAGGAATCTTGCGCTCGGCGTGGCCGACTGGTGTTTCACGATGCCTTGCCCGACGCAGGGGAGTTCAAGCTCGCCGTTGACGTCCTGACCCCGCACTACGGGGAGTACTACCGAGGCAACGCTCCGCCCGCTGAGTGGCTCAGCCCGGTCCCGCATACGTTCGTGACCGTGGTCGAGACGACCTTCGAGCTGGTCATCGGGCTGCTGCCGGGGCCGGGCGAGGTTGACGAGCCTCTCAGTCGTGTCGTTGGCGTGCTCGGAGAGGCGCTTCGATTCGAGGGGATCGGAGCCAAGCGTGCTGCAGGGTATGGGCGGATGGAGCTTGAGGTGATGTCGTGACCTCTCCCGTTTGAAATACCGGGCCGGTCGTGGCTTGAACGGCTGGCTATACATCTCGGCCGTTTCGTGGGCTCCCGGGGTAGACCGGATTTGGTCGAAGCATGGGCGCACCCGTCTTGCTCGTGTTGGAGAATTCGCAATGAACGACAACGAACAACAAGAACAGCAGACAAGTCTTGAAGCACTTCGCTCAATCCTTGAGGATGATCCAAGACGCATCGTGCTGGTCGTCGGCTCGGGGGTGACGAGAGGTGCCGTCGAAGGGCAGCTGGACACGCAGGCCGCGAGCTGGAGCGGTCTGATCGAGCACGGACTCGGCAGGGCCGCGAGCCGCAACCTAATCGAGGACGGCGAGCAGGAGAGCCTTCTAGCGTCGGCGGGCTCGGGAACCCCGGACATGATGATCGCCGCTGCGGACCGCGTCGTTTCGGCGCTCGGCGGGCGCGATGCGGGAGAATACGGCCAATGGCTAGAAACCGCGTTTCAAGCAGTCGACGTCAGGGCATCCCGAACGGGGACGATTGATGCGATAGCAGCGATGAGCGCGCTTGGCGTGCGAATCGCGACGACAAACTACGACGGGGTTCTCGAGCGGTTCCTAGGTTTGGAGACCGTCGTTTGGACTGACTCCGCAGCTGCTGAGGACGTGTTGGCCGGGCGGCGAAACGGGGTGCTGCACCTGCACGGCCACTGGAGGACTCCAAGGAGCGTCGTGTTCGGAAAAGCCGACTACGACGCTCTTCTAGAGGGACCCGGGTCCTCGGCGCTTCTGAACGCCGTCCGTACCCTGAAGACCATGGTGTTCGTCGGAACCGGTGCGGGTTTGTTAGACCCCAACTTCGGCCGTCTGCGAGACTGGGCTGGCGAGGCGCTCCGCAGCTCCAGCAATGCACACTACTGGATGGTCCGAGCAGGAGAGGAACGCTCCATCCCACCGGAGACACTTCGCGACGAACGGACGACGCCACTCCTGTACGATGAACATGACGAACTTCCCGGCATGCTCCGCCGGTTGTTGCCGCCGACGCCGAAGTCGTCTGTGCCCCCCGAAGTGTCTGCGCGGGGAGTTCTTCTCTTGCTCAACGTCCGGGTTCGAGAGACTTGGCAACATCTCGATGTTCGCGACGTGAGGCGCCACGCGGGTGTGGCAATCGCAGCCGAGGACATTGTCGAAGTGCGTATGGATGGGGACGACCTCGAAGTCGTGGATCCTCGGTGGTGGGATCGCGTCGCGGGCCGGGTCCGAGATGCCGTAGCTGAAGCTCAAGAGCGCGAGCAGGGCTCGGTCGGCGCTGTTGAGTTTGTCATCGCGGGGCACGCCCCGCTGAGTGTGTTCGCGTACGCGGGCCACGTTTCGTTTCGCCGTCTGGTCGGGCCGATCCGCTTCGTGAACTTGGCCATGGACAGCTCGGGCTGGGATGTCATCGTATCCGGGGCCGCGGATGGCTCTCATGTCGAGTATTCTGTCGATCCTGCGCAATCGGAGTTCCTTCAGCGGTCGGTTCCGCGTCACGCGGTGTACGCGAACGCTAGCCGCCCGGAACGCTGTGCCGTAGACCGCTTTGCCTCGCTCAAGGGGGCCCGTGAGTCGGAGAAAGCGGCCGCGATCGCAGGGCTCTCGAACATCCTTGCGAGGCATCGACCGAACGCGCAGGTCTTTGACGGAGCGGCGGCGGTTGGGGCGGAAGACATAAGAGCGCTGCGCCTTGAGATCTGCGGCGAATTACGCCGGCTCCACACGGAACTCAAACAGAGCCGCGGTGTGTTGGGATACTACGGTCCTGGTTGGGGAGCGTTCGAGATCGGACGCTCCCTGAAACCAGGGGTTCACGGCAATATCGACGTCCCTCACTTTCTCGGAGAGACGCAGGGCTACAGTCCCGCGATGACCCTGTCGGGGAGCCGAGAGTCGATTCTCTTTCGCCGGCCACGTTTCCTGTTCCTGGCGGCCGAGCCCATCGCTGACTCTCGGGTCGGAGGTGCGGCCACGCTTTCTGCGGCCGTCAACACGCTCCGTGATGCTGGTGTTCCTCCCGAAGATGTTCATTTCGAGGGGGCGACTCGGATCAGCACGATGCACAACCTCCTCGGGATGCACAACCCGCACGTCGTGCAGCTCCTCCTGCATGGTGCAGGAGACGGAACCGTGGGTCTCGTTGGTCCGACGGACAGGCCGCGACTCGCTGCGCTCGACGAGGTCCTCGAGGCGTTTCGCCGAAGCGCCGTGAGGCCCGCGCTTGTTGTTCTAACTGTCTGCAACTCGATGGTGTTGGGCGACCGTCTCCTCGACGTCGCCGACCATGTCGTGGTCTCGGGAGAGAAGCTTGCGACCCCGAATGCGGGGGCTTTTACAAGACACTTCTTCGCGTTGCTCGCGGAGGGGAACTCCATCTGGGATGCTTTTGAGACTGCGAAGAGGGAGGAGGTCAGCGGCTGCCCGCCAGCAGCTCTTCGCCTCCTTTCCAATCCCGCGGCAGCGAGCCCGAAACGGGTCTTCTTTCACAGAGCCTGACCCATCCCGCAGACCGTAGCTAAGGCCCCTGTCGACGGAAGTCCTCGCGAACGCTCTGTGCCCAGGCATCCAGGTCGGTGACAGTTTCGCGTAGTTGAGGATGCTGCCTAGCGAGGTCGAGCAGGCTCTCGCGAAGCCGCTTCTTTGCCCGGCGAATCCGACCGCGAACCGTCGGCTCGAGCAAATCAAAGACCGAGGCAAGTTCAGGCCCGGTCATGCCCTCCCAGTAGTGCAACTCGAGCACAAACTGGTCGTCCATTGGCAGGGACCGCAGTGCTTCGAGAAGAAGCCTATGTTCGGTCTTTTCGAAGACGATCGTGGACGGTCCCGGGGCAAGGTCTTCGACGGCGCTGTCAACGACACTTACGAAGTCCGTCTTGCGGCGGATACGTGTACGGTAGTACTCCGCGATCTGGTAGCGCGTGACCGCAAGAAGGTATGCACGGAACTTCGTGTCATCGCGCAGCGTGTCCCGACGCTCCAATATCGCTACGACGACGCGATGGATGAGATCTTCGACGTCGTCGCGAGGCACCTTCGTCACAGCGGTACGCCAGAGGAGACCGTGATAGCGGTCAATGAGGCGACCGCCCGCGAGCTTGTCTCCAGCTCGCCAGGCGGTGAGGAGTTCGAAATCGGTCACGTCAGTCCAGGGGCAGGCTACCCTGATCCTTGACCTTGATTCGTACCACGGTTTGACTGGTCCCGGGGGCAGGGGGCCCGCTGGCCGACGGTGCTGAAGGGGGAGTGCCTCTTACTGGGACGTGCACAACGATGACGTCGTTGTCCATCGACTGCACGGTAAGCGATGAGCCTGCGGAACCGCGCGGCCATGGCGTGAGACCGGTTACCTCCACGGTCCACGCGTACGCATCTCCACCAACGGCGTCCTTTAACATCAGCGTGCAGGTCGGTGGATCCGGTGGTGAGAGGAGTTCAACGAACAGAGCGTCCCCATAATCCTTGAGGCGGTTCTCTTCGTGGAGGAGGCCCATTGACTGGGAGGGCCCGAGTTTGTAGGTGATTGCAACGCGCGGTTTGTTTCCAACTGCAAGTGTCATTGTTGTTCTTTTGGTGACTGGTGGGCGTCGAGCCAGTGTCTGATGGCTCGACGAAGCTCTTTGGGGCCGCTGGGGATGGCTAGCGCAGCCCTTGCATGCTGCCTGGCTTCTTGAAGGTCCTCAGGAAGTGCTTGCGCTAGGCTCCAATGCAGTTCCTGAAGGGAGTCCGGCTCGGGAAGTTGCGTATAGGCGTCGATGGCGACTCGAAAGTACCGTGGTGAAAAGTCTGTGTTGTGGGTCCGAACCGCAGCGTCGGCGATGTACCAAGCGAAACGACCTCGCTCGCTCGCATCGAGTGTGTCGAGGTGCTCCGATAGCCACGGTTCCTCGCGCCGAACTCGCTCGATGATTCGGAGATGTCGGTCAAGTCCGGCAAGCATCTCGAGTTCCCGAAGCGTGCTGTCGTATACGGCAGGTGCTCGGCCGTCGTGTCGCCGTAGCGACTCGGTCGCTTCTGCGAACGATGCTCGAGCGGATTCAAAGTCGCCGTCGCGCACTGCGAGAACACCCTCCGTATGGAGGCGATCGGCTAGCGTTCGTGTGTCCCCCTCTCCGGCGGGGGCTGTGTCTTGGAACTCGGCGCACGCGTTCAGGTGCTCTCGCGCGCTGGCGCGGTCGTCCCTATCGATGGCGACCTGGGCAAGAGCCAGGTGGGTCAGCACGAGTCCGGTCGGATTTGAGGCCGCAGCCTCGTAGATTTGGAGCGCATTTTCCAGGTGTTGCTTTGCCTCGTCGAGCAGACCCTGCTCGCGCAGAACATCTCCGAGGTCGAACAAGACGTTTGCGACGCGAGGATGTTGGGGACCGAGGACACGAGCGCGTAGGGCCAAGGCGCGTGCTAGCTCTGCACGCGCTTTATCCGGAGCCCCGCGAAGTGCCCAGGCATTGCCGAGGTTGTGGTGAGACTTGCTGCACTCGTAGTGATCGGAACCCACGGCGTGGCGGCGGCGTTCTAGAGCTTGTTGGTTGAGCTGGACCGCTCGGTCCCCGTTGCCTAACCCCTGGGCGTGCAAGCCCTTGGCCTCGAGAAGGTCGGCCCACGTCAGTGGTGACCGGTTGTCGGTTCGCTCGAGGCACGCGGCGGCTAGGTCGAGGTCTCGTGCCGCGCGGTCGGGTCGATCCGCGACATGCGACCACACCTTGGACTGGTAGACGAGGATCTCGCAAAGCAAGGGGTCGTCGCTCGCGGAGAACGCGAGCGCTCGAGCCTCGTCGAGGACCTTCAGTGCGGACGACGACCGGTCTTGGCTCCCAAGCACATGCCCAAGCTGGTACTTCGCCCGCGCCAGAATCCGTGGCAGGCCTTCAGCGTCTTGGACGAGCTCGAGGAGAGAGCGTTCGGCCTCCGGGAAGTGGCCGAGAACATCTGCGTTGTGGCTCGCACGGAGGCGAGCGTGGAGCTGTTGTCGTCGGGCTCGCACCCAAAGCGGAGCATCGGGACCATCCTCCACCGAAGGGGGGCAGGGCTTGAGCCGCTCGACAGCCTCTGCTGCCCCGACTATGGCCCCCAGGACGTCGGCTTCTTCGGCCAGAGCAGCCGCTACATGGGACTGCGCGGCAGATTCCACCCTCGCGAGGCACTGGGATCGGCCATCCGTTGGCTCTTCGGCTAGCCGGGCTCGGCAGGTGGCAGCCTGCTCTCGGGCCCAACGTGTTTGCGCTCGGCCCAACGCATCCTCAAGCAGGGCAAGCGCTTGAGGGCCGGCCGTAGGGTCCTGGGTGTGGAGTTTGTGCCGAAGGGGCTCGAGTGTGGCGCCGTTCCAGCCGGATGTGAGAAAGGCGCTCGCGTCTGGGCACTGCTCGGGTCGTGTGGCTGCGGACCAGCCCAGACTCGCGACGGCGATGGAGGCCATCCCGAGGCCTCCGAACTGCCACCATCGCTTCCTTCGACTGAGGCCGCGCTCCAGCTCGGCGAGGAATGCGTCGGCGGTTGGGAACCGGAGTTTCGACTCGAACTGTAGGCCGCGGCGCAGCACACGACGTAACCATCGCGGGGCATGCGTAGGAGCGTCCGTTCGGACACCGCGCCGAATGGCTTCGAGATAGGTTTCGCGGCTGCCGAAAGGGTCGAACGGAAGCCCTCCTGCCGTTGCTTCGTACAGCGCACACGCGAGGCTGAACTGGTCCGCGGCAGCGGTCGGGCGTTCGCCGAGCAGTACCTCGGGAGCGATGTATCCAGGGGTGCCTGCGAGAACCGTGTCAGCGCTCGAGTCCGCACGCTGGGGCCCGCCGGGGGGCTCTTCGGTGTGTTCGTCGATCGCCAGGCCGAGGTCCACTACGACGATGCCTCCGTCGGGCTTCCGGAGAACGTTGTCGGGCTTGATGTCTCGATGCACAAGCCCCGCAGCGTGTATGGCCGCGACTCCACGGCCGGCAGAGATGTAGGCTTCCACGACCGACCGCAGCGGAGGGCCTGCGCGAAGCCAGCGAGTCAGTGAGACGCCATCGATGTACTCCATCTCGATGACCGGGGTGGGCCCATCGAGGTCGACTGCGTGGACCCTGACAACGTTGGGATGCTCGATCTGAGCGAGAGCCCGCGCTTCTCGGGCGAGTCTGTCTGAACCCACCGCGCTGGCGCCGACCAGTTTGAGAGCGACATTGCGGTCCAACTTGGGAGCCCGACCCAGAAAAACCCCTCCCATGCCGCCACGCCCCAGCAGACGCTCGACGTCCCACGCTCGGAAACGGATCGTCGCCTGCGGCTGTCCCGTGATCCATGCTTTCGTTCGGGCCCGGTTGAGCTCCCGCTCGAGGTCCTCGGAGGTCAGCACGGCCTGAGGTCTATCGGCGGAGTGAGTCGGAGACATGGGGGGCAAGGCTACCGGTTGAAGTGTTACGTCAGGCGAGCAGGGCTTCGCGGGTGCTAGGCAGGCCACTGAGGCCCAAACACCTTCTTCAACTGTTGGTGGGCCCCCGCGTCGTCGCCCCGACTGGCGAGGCGAACGGCTTCGTCGACGTGCCGGCGAACGGTACTCAGCCACTTCTTGGACTTCCCCACTCTGACTTGGTCGGGCTCGATGTTCGGCCCGAGATTGGCAGGATCAGGGCAGGGTGCCGTGATGCTCCTCTCCAGACCCGCGACTAGCGTCGACAGGCCGCCGAGCCACGACCCTGGCTTCTGGGTGAGAATGGTCCAGGAGAGAGCCTCAAGGTGGAACGAACGCGCAGGTTTTCCGGCGTGGACGTTGGCATGCTTCAGTGCCTTCACCAGCGGGATGAGTTTCTTCCCCGCGCGCTCGTTGGCCTCTGTGCCCATGCGTTTGTGCGTCTTCGGATTGGTGGCGATCCACGAGGAGGCATCGCGATCGGGAATCCGGTATCCGCCGCCCTGACGGGGGAGGGCAGGGACGATGTCGTAGGCGATCCCGGTGCCTGAGAACTCAATGTTGAGGGACCTCGTTTGTCGTCTCACGCTCTTGGCCGGATAAGTCTTGGCAAGGGCGGCCTTCAGGTGTCCGAGTAGGGCCTCTGGCGTCGGCGGGGTCGGGGCGGACGCGCTGGGATCCAGCACCACGAACATGTCGATGTCATTGAGCGGCCGGATTGCGGTCCGACGGGCGAATGAACCCGTAAGAAAGCTCTCCAAGGTTTCGAGGTGCTTTTGGAGGTTTTCTCGCAGCGCGACATGTTGCTTGGAGGCCGCGTCACGTTGAGCGGATGTCAGCTCGAGGGAGGAGAGGAACTTCGAGAAGGTCTGTTCGAGGGTGGTCACCTATTCATCGTCGCGCTCGGTGATGGATCGATCGCCCGAATTCGTACCGACCCCATGAATTCGTCCTCTTGTCGGCGCGATCGATCTCCGGCCATGCACGACGAAGCTACTGTGGAAAATGCGACAAAGGACCGGGGGCGCAGCTCCCTAGTCGGTGGGGCTCTGAGGTACGCTGCGCGCCCACGCATGAATCGCGCGCTCTGCCTCCAACCTTGTTTTTGCGCGGCGGTCTCGGGGGTTGCTCTTGCCGCCCAGGGGAGCCAGGTGACCCGGGCCCTTCGCCGTGCCGTCATCAGTCGCGCTCAGGAAGAATGGGGAGCGGACGTGCGGCTTCCGACGCTCATCTCCGGACACCAGGCCGACGGGAGCCCAGCGACGGGGCATGAACACCTGCACTACCTCTTCGATCGTCCGCGCCAACGGGTCTTGTTGCTCGCCTCCGCAGGGCCGAGCAACGTCGATACGCTCGCCCAGCTACGGACCGCCTTGCAAGGCTTCCATCATCTGAAGGCTGGCGCCGCAGGGGTTTTGGAACTGCGGCCGCTAGCGTTCGATGCGAAGAGCGACCCGCTGCTCGGGCGCTCGGCGATTTGGCAGAGTCAGACGCCGTATGTGGTCAACCATCATCGCCGGCTCGGAAGCGCCTATGCGGCGGTGACGGCGGACCTCGAAGCCGTGTGTCGATACGAGGGGTTGCCGGCGGTTGAGGTGCGTGTCTTGCGGTGCGGGAGTGGTTCGCGCGGGCTGACAGCGTTTGCCGAACTCAGCTTTGCGGAGGAGTTGGACGGTCCGCTCGTGATCGGGCAGACGCGGCATCTTGGCGGTGGCCTATTCGAACGCCGCCCGGCGCAGGTCGTTTCGACGAGCTGACACGCACGGTCGGGCAAGCGCGTTGGATCTTGCAACGCAGCTCAGGGTCGCCTCGCGAACAGGTCGCCGCGAGACGGACCTGACTCCTCGTGGTTGCAACGATGAGGCAACTTTCCTCGACACGTTCTTCAGGCGTTCACGGGCCCAGCCTTGGGCGCACCGCAAAACCGTCGTTTACAAACCAAGCCCGAAAAGCGACATATGTGAGGCAACGGGCGCGTTTTCGGCCAGGCTTGGTTTGGAATACTAGGTCTCGAGACGATTAAAACCGCGTAAAATCAAGGTTTTACGAGAGACTGTGGGGTTTGTTCCTGGTCCGCCCCTGTGACGGCGGCTAGCCTGAATTCGTGGATGAACTCCGCACAGGCCCAAACCACTTGCGACTTCCGTCGCCTTGGTCCGTCGAAAAAGAGCTGGTGGGCGATGAAGGTTTGCACCGGGTGGTCGTCAGACCCCAAGCAGGCCGGGTAGGCACGAGTCACCCACTCTCCACTTAGCCTCTAGCCTCTCACGAAAAGGAACTAGCCATGTATCTCCGACGAAACAAGGTGCGCTGCGGCGAGACTCGCCGAACCTACCTCTCCATTGCCCACAACGTTTGGTGGTCCGGCGACGGCACGAAGAAAGCCCAGAGCCGCCCCATCGTCGTTGCAAGCTTCGGTGTCGAAGACAAGGTCGACGTCGACCTCGCTCGCGACTTGGTCCAAGCCGTCGAGAAGTGCGCCCCGCGCTACCCCTCCCGCCGCGGCGAAGGCAAACAGGTCACGATGCGCATCGCCCAAGAGATCCGCAAGATCGAGCCGTTCCTCAAGATGCTCGCCAGTCGCAAGCTGAACTTGGCTGAGCACCTGCCTCCGCACCCGGAGCGTTCCATGGTCCTCGAGGCACTCGTCCGAGACCGTCTCGCAGAGCCGACGACCGGCGCGCGCGAAGAAGAGATCATCGCCGATCTCAAGACGCGCTTCGCGATGTAGCTCCCACCGTCCTGCAAGCCTACCCAACGAAAAAAGGCGTGACCGGCATTTGCTGGTCACGCCCTTTTTTGTGCTCTCGAGCCCATCTAACGAACCTCCGAGACAGGAGGAGCGAGCCCCTGGAGGGGGTTCGCGAGCGAGGGCGGAGCCCGAACTTGGAAGGGGGAACGGAGGGCGGCTATGCCGGCCGCAGTGGGGGGATCGAGAGATTCCCCCTAGAAATCAACCTAGCAGCTCGACGATGAGCGACTCGGGCAGCGGGAGTTCGGGCTTTCGCGACACGAACACGTGGGGCGCCGAGCCGGTGCTGATGAGCGTTCCGTAGCCCAAGCGAGGGCCAAGCACTTCGGCGACGCGGACCGACTTTCCGCCCATGTCGCGCTCGGCGGAGATCTCCAAGAACTGAGGCTTGGACAGTGGGGTGCTCTCGATGAAGACCTCGCTGAGGAAGTCGACTTTCACGGCGACGTCGATGCGTTTGCCCTGCAGTTGCTCGGTGAGATCCCGGGGCACGCCCTCGGGAGCGTCGCCCTTGAGCGAGGAGACGATGAACGGGCGCAGCTGGTCGGGCTCGGAAAGCTCGGCATCTGGCGCCAACGTGATGCCCAGGTCGTCTTGGGCGACGCGGAGACCGGACTGGATCTCTGCGGCACGGGCGGCGGCGGCGGCGGTCTCTTCTGCCGACTCCCGCGCGCGACGCTTGGCGTCTTCGGCAGCGAGTTCTGCAGCGGACGGCTTGGGCGGGGCTGCAGGAGCGGCCGGAGCTGCCGGGGCGCCGGGCGGTTGGGCCTGAGCCTCTCCGGCCTGCGCTTGAGCGGGGGCCGGAGCTGCAGCCGAGCCGTCGGCGCCCTCGGGCGGGGCACCACCTTCGGCAGCGGCGGCTTGGGCCGCCATCTCCTTGGCGAACAACACTTCGAGCAGCGCTTGGTCATCACCGGCAGGCTCGAGCAGCTTGACGGAGACTTGAGGTCCGCCCGCGAACCGACCCTTGAGGTCTGCGAGGGGGATGCGCAGCTGCTCGCACAACTTACCCAGCGGCCAGTCCGTGTCGGGGGTCCCGGCGGGGAACTTGTCTGCACCGGCATCGTCGCCGGCCACGACCTGTCCTTGCGCCGCGACGATGAAGCCTTCCCGGCGATCGTCGGGGGTCGCACCGGGGTCGCCGTAGAACATGATGACCTGGCGCGGGAAGGCGCGGCTGGCCATCTGCACGAGGTCGGCATTTTCACGCCAGAACGCGGCGGGGTTTTCGTCGACGACGGTCCCCGTGATGTTCATGAGGAACAGGGGCGACTCGGGGTGCCGAGTGACGACCAGCTCGGCGTCGAGGACGTTCCGCGCCTTGCCCACCAGCAGCTCGCCGAAGATCGACGCGAGCTGGGTGATCCGGAACATGTCCAGTGGGACGAGGAGACCTGCGTGGGGGGTGCTCATGTTCATGCCTTGGCGCCGCGGGGTCGCGGCGGGAAGAAACTGCCAGTCTGACGCGGGTTTGTCACCCTGCCTGATGGCGGGAGGTGACGTTCACGCGTTCGGCAAAGGACGCATCGCGTGTGAGATGCATGGGCTTGATCTGCGAGTCGCTGGCCCCGGCCGCGGTCCGCTGTTGCCGCAGCTTGGCGTACGTGCCGGCCTCGACCACCCACAGCTCCGGGGCCGCCAGCCGCTGTGAGCCCCGCTTGGAGCCGTACTCGATGTTGTGTCGGTCCAAGGCAGCGTCGAAGGCCTTTGGGAACGATCCCAACGCATCGGGGGACGCCTCGCTGCGGAGCTCGAGATACGCCACGTAATGCGGGAATCCCTCGGGGGCGGGAGCGACGGTGAAGCCCTCGACCTCGAGCCCGAGCTCGCGGCCAGCGTCCTCGATGGCAGCCGTGACCTGGGTTTCGGTCAGCTTCTCCCCCGTGAGCGAGCACGTACGGCCGGCGCGATGGAGGAACTCGATGATCGGCGCCTTGCGTTCGAACCCACTGACGCGAATGACGTCACCGATATTGTAGCGATACAGGCCCGAGCCGTTCGTCAGGATCAACACGTAGGTCTTTCCCACTTCGACCTGGTGCGGCAGGAGCACAGTCGGGTCCGGCTTGTCGATCTCGTCCTCGGGAACGAACTCGTAGAAGTGCAGGCCGACACCGCACACTCCACCGCTGCCGCCGTCGTGCAGAGGCACGCCCATGATCCCCTCGGAGGCCATCATCATGTAGTCGCGGCCAGCGACTCGTCCTCCGAAGTGCGGGTCCAGTAGATCGATGTAGGGCTTGAGCATCGGCGAGCGCCAGCAGATCGCCAGGGACAGATCGGGCCACAAGCGGTGGGCCATCAACCCCTCGCCTCCGGACTCGGCGGCCAGGGCTCGCAACGCCTCGGCCCGGGCCGGGTTGCCCTTGTACGTCGCGGCCACGAACTCGCGCACGACGTCACTGACCTCGACGTCGCTCGACAGCGTGCCGTGTTCGATGTCGCGGAACAGAGGCTCCGCGAACTCCTGAATCTTCTTGAACAGCAGCAGGATCGTGCTGGGGTTGAGCGTCATGATGACGCTGAAGCTCTCCTCCAGCAGGATGCGCGCGAGCGTGTAGTAGCGAGCGTTCGAGTCTTTGATCTGCGCAACCGGCTTGGGAATGATCGGCGCTTTGCTCAGCTGCGTGGCTCGGGTGACACCCGCCCAGAACGAGCTCTCCGAGCCGCATTCGATGCCGCCGGGTGTCTTGCCTGGAACGCCAGAGTCCGAGAAGTTCGTGATCATCCGGCCTTCTTTGGCGGCGGGATGATCACCAAAGACCGAAGACCAGTAGATCCCGAACGCGCGGGACTTGGCCTGAATGAACCGCGACGTGACCGGGATGTACTTCGGCTCCGAGGTGGATCCCGAGGTCATGAAGAACCGCTTGACGCGGTCCTTGGTCAGGATGCCTTGCTCCCCGTCGTGGACGATGCGGCGGATCGAGTCTGCGAACCCGTCGTACTTCTGGATCGGAACGGCGCGTTGATACTCGGCGACCGAGGTGATCTTGTCGAACCCGTGGGCTCGGCCAAACTCGCAGTCGCGGTTGGGCGCGAGCGTCTTGCGGAGCAGGACGGACGACTGAGTTGCCTCGGGGTCCTCGAGGCCCTCGAGGAAGAGCTGCGCTTCACGGGATGCGAACATGAAGAAGGGGGCCCACGCACAGCGCGGACCCCCAGACTTTACGACAAGGTTCTCGTGCTAGCAGCCGCACTCGGGCGTGTTGTTGGCGGCGTTGACACACGCGGCATCCCAGTTGCTCGAGCAGCAGAATGGGTAGTCGTTGCAAACGGTGGTGACGCAAGGGGTGCATCCGGGGACGAGAGCCTCGCCTTGGGTGCAGGCGTCATGGCTGCAGTCGTTCTCGAAGTTGGCCCCCTGCGCGATCCATTGAATGATCAGCTGCATGTCGGGGTGGTCGGTCGTCGCAAAGGCGTTGACCGGGTGCGTGTCCGGATCGTCCGGGGCGTCGGTGAGCGGGAAGCTGACGAGCTTGGAGTTGAGAATGTCGTCGGTACAGATGCGTACCGGGTCGTCGGGGTTGGGGCACGTGATCCCGGGGCCGACCAGCAGGTCGTAGACCGACTCGGGGTCGAGGGACCAATCGGCGTTGAAGCCCGCCGTGACGGCCTCCGGAGGCCCACCGGCGGTGTGGCACGCGACGCAGCCGTGCTGCTCGAACAACGGGTAGATGTCTTCGACGAAGCTGATCGCCGCGGGCGGCTGGGCACCTTGCTCGATCCACTCCAACATGATCTGGACCATCGGCGACTCGATCGAGGTGAAAATATCGACCGGGTGAACATCGGGCATTCCCGGCAGGTCGGTCAGCGGCCGCTGAACGAACAAGGATGCCTCGGGGTTGTCGGTGCAGATGCGGACCGGGTTGTCGACGTCGGGGCACTCGGTCCCCGGCCCGACCAGAAGCTCCCAGACCTCGCGTGGCGAGAGGCTCCAGTCGGCTTCGAATCCGTCCCGGATGGCGCCCGGAGGCCCACCGGCGGTGTGGCACTGGACGCATCCGTACGTTTCAAACACCGGGTAGACGTCGATCGCAAAGTCTCGGGTGATGGGCTCGTCGTTGCGGACCATGTCGACGACGCCGATGTTTCCGCTGGAGGAGAATGTCGTGTATTGCTCGTTGAAGCCCGAGGCAGAGACGCTGAGCTGGCCCTGGCCGAATCCGCCGTTGCTCCGCAGCCGGAACATGACGAATCGCCCGGTGTCGTTCGAGAAGTCGTCGTCGGTGCCCACGTACGTTCCCGAGTCGACGTCGGCGTCGAGGAAGCAGACCTCCGTTGGCTCGGTGTCTTCGTCGAGCAGGTTGTCTTGGAAGTTGGACCACTTCCCCAGGCGCGCTCGCAGTGCGGCCTTGGTCACCGTCTCGATGCCCTTGCCGTCACTGTCGACGAGCTGCCCGAAAAGCGTCGAGCGCTGAATGAAGTATGCGTTGACCGAGCCGTCCCCGATCGCTTCCTCGAGCGTGGGGAACAGGCCGCATTCGAACGCGACCTGAGCCATCCACTCGTAGGGGACGACCGGGACATCGACAGTGTGAGGTTGGTCGTTCGGGACCTGGGTGCTGGTCCGAGAGGTCAGCGCTGCGGGAACGACGATCGAGGCGTTCTGGTCATACAGCGGCTGAAGATCGACCAGTGTTCCGGGGACCAGACCCTCGAACTCGTAGACTCCATCGTCCCCGGTCGGCTCCGCGGTCGGCGCGTCGAGGACGTTGGTGATCTGAACCGTTGCGTCCGCCAGTGGGGTTTGGGCGATCGTGGAGTAGTCGTACACGACGCCGCGGACCGTCACCGCTTCGAGCAGGCACTCACCGTCCGACTGGCAGACGCCGCTGGGGCACTGCTCGTTGTCGGTACACGCAACGCACTCGTTGTCGACGCACGCGGCCTGCGTGGTGTCGCAGAACGAAAGATCGCTGTCGTTGCACGCGACGCACAGCCCATCGCCGTTGCAAACGGGGGTATCGGAATCGACGTCGGCGCAGTCGAGTCCGGTGCAGTCGACGCAGGCCCCGGCGGAGCAGTACGGCGTGTCATCCGGGCAGGCGGTGTCGATCGCGCCCATGGCTGAGCACTCATCGCCGCCCGTCGTATCCAGCGACGTTTCGTTCGTCGTGGGCGTATCGGTGGTGGACCCCTCCGTCTCCCCCGTCGTCGTGGGTGACGTGGGATCCGTGGTGGAGCCGTTGGCGGTGTCTGTATCGGTGTCGACCGATGCCGGAGGCTCAGGGTTGAAGCAAGCGGAAGCTAATAGAGCAAGTCCGCCAAGGGCTCCGAACGAGGTGCGGCGTCGAAGGTCCGATGACATCAAACAGAGCGTACCGCAGAATTTGCCGGGTGATGGTCACGGCGCGATTGCAGCGGCGGCCTGGGGACGCCGGCTAGATTGCGCCGAGAACAGCGACCGAGACCTGCCACCGGTCGGCATCGGGACGGGGCCGAATCCGGCCGACCGCCAGCGTGGACCCCCCGTTGACGGTGCAGGTCTGGAGGTCGTGCTCGTCGCTGCTGCTGGACCACGCCCCGGTGCACAGGTATCCGAGCGTGTTGAGGGCTTCCGCGGCGATCTCTTGGCTCTTCGCGAGGTCAAGCTCGGGGGCCACAAAACCGATGATCCCCTCGGCACTCAGCTCGAGTGTGAGCGCGACCCCCTTCACACGTACCGGTGGGTAGAGGTAGCAGACGCGGACTTCGCCATGCCGTGTCTGCCGCGGGATGGGCTCGACCTCGCACCATTTCGTCGCGAGTTCGGCGAGGACCTCCGGGCTCGGAGCGGTGGTGAGGACGTCGGTCGTCCGGGTGAGAAGTTCCTCGACCCGAGCCCATCCTTGTTTGGGCGGCGCGGCTCTGGGTCCATCGTCTCCGTCTTCGGAGGTGGCCTCGCCGTCGCTCCCGGTGGCGTCGGAGGGAGCAGACGCATCGGGGTTCCACGCCCGGCGCACTCGGGCTTCTCGCTTGGCTGCACACCCTGCGAGGGCCACGGCAACGAGCACGGCCAGCGCGCTAGAGCATCTCACGACCACCGACCATCACCTGCCGCAGGGTAGACGCGGTCCCGGCAGAGAACAGCGCGTCCAGGGCGTGTTCTGGAGGGACGTGGGCGAAGAAGGGATGCTCGAGGTCGACGACGACGGCGTCGAAGGGCTCGCCAACGCGGAGTGCACCGCTGCTGGATCCGAGAGCCTGCGCACCACCGAGCGTTGCAGCGCTGGCGAGCACGGGGCCGAGCGCACCGGATTCGTCGTTGAGCCGACAGCGGGCGCGTTGGGCGAGTCGGTCGTGCATCTCGAGCAGGCGCGCTTCCTGGATGAGGTCGATGACCGCGTTGCTGTCGCTCCCCAGCGAGAGCGTGGTGCCGGCGGACTGCAGGCGAGCGGCGTCGAGAATACCGTCTCCCAGGTCCGCTTCGGTGGTGGGGCACGCGCAGACGTTCTGGCCAGCGAGGCGCTCGAAGTCGCCGTCGTCCAGATGCGTCGCATGGACAGCGGTGAAGGCGTGGGGCCGTTCGAACGCCCCGCAGGCCTCGAACACGCCCGCGGGAGTCGTGCCGTGTTCGGCGCGGCACTCCTCATTCTCGCGCGGCTGCTCGCTGAGATGCGTGTGCATGACCAGGTTGTGTTCCCGCGCGTAGGCGACGAGCTCCTGGATCTGTGGGGCCGTCGCCGCACGAACGCTGTGCGGGGTGATCCCCACGTCGACCCCGGCATCTCGAAGCGCATCGACTCGCTGCAGATACTTGTCGACGCTACCGTCGCAGAACCGCTGTTGCTCGGGAAGCGGGGCGAGGCCGGCTCCCGCCCGGGCGTAGAACACCTCGAGCAGGGTCAACCGAACCCCCGCCTCCTCGGCCGCGCGAACCACCGCCCACGACAGCTCGTTCGGGTCGTCGTAGGGCGTGCCATCCGGTTGGTGGTGCACGTAGTGGAACTCGCCCACATGCGTGATACCCGTCCGCAGCATCTCGGCGAACGCAGCCTTCGTGATCGCGTACAGCCCGTCTGGGTCGAGCGACCCGGCTGCTTCGTACATCGCGGTCCGCCACGACCAGAAGCTGTTCTCGCCGGGCATGCGGCGGTGGGTTTGGCCTCGAATGCTGCGCTGAAACGCGTGCGAGTGGGCGTTGACGAGGCCGGGGAGCACAAGAGCATGGCCGAAGCTGCGCTGCAGGATCGCCTTGCCCCGCTCGCTCGCCTCGCCCACACCTGTCACGCAGCCGTCCGTGCCCACGTCGATGCGAACGTCGCGACGGAGAACCCCGTCCGCGAACGCCCACGGTGCGACGTAGGCCGTCGGCGTCAAGGAGTGGTCTCCGGGAAGTAGATCTGGTGCTTCTCGAAGTCGAAGACGAAACGCGCACGACCCAAGACTCCCAGACCGATCATGCCGTCGAGACGGAACCCATCGGAGGACTGGGTCTGCTGGAAGTAGCCCCAGGCGGACTCGAGGTTCTCAGCCGACATCGCCTTGCCGAGCCCGAACGACTTGATGAGAGCCATCGGTGCCTCTCCGGCTTGCAGGGGCGGGGCGGCGACGGCGGCGTGCTTGTAGGCCTGGCCGTTGGCGGTCATGTCCGCACCGCGCATGCCGGTGTTGACGAGGTACACACCCTCGGAGTCGTTCATCGAGCCCATCACGTAGATGTAGTGGGTCTCGTGCATCCAAAACGGCACGGACGGGCCGGACAGCAACGACTTGCGCTCTGCCTTGCACTTGCGGGCGGACGAGACGAGCTCGAGCGTGGCCTTGGGGACGTCGAGCGCGACCGCGAAGTCGGTGAGCATGCCGACACCGAGCACAGCGCTGACCCGCTCCGACTCATCACCCGCCATGTCTGCGATCGCCTCGTCGTCGAAGACGTTGGCCGGCACGTTCTGCAGGGTGAGGCCGCCCACGGTCACGGACGGAAACTGACCGTGTCCGACCGGGGGCATCCCTTGTGCGATCTGCGAGCTGGCGGCGACCTCCATGCCAAGCTCCTCGGCGAGCGAGCGGGTGACGATCAGGTCGGCGGCGCCGGTGTCGAAGATGGCCCCGACCGTCTTGCCGCCGATCTGGATGTCGACCGTGGCGAGCGGCTTCTGGGTGGCCAGCGGGATCTCCAGCTTGCAGGTGTTGCCTTCGATCGTGGCCTGAAGCGGCGTCCCTGCGAAGCTCTTGTAGCGCCCCGCAAGCTCGACGTTTCCGCCAGCGGCAAGGTCGACAGCGAACTTGTCGTATTGGCGCTGCCGCAGGTGTACCCAGCCGTACTCGCGGGCGAGGACTTCGCCGCGAACGTTGGCCTTCTTCGCCTGCTTGAGGAACTTCTCCGCTCGGGAATAGTCGCCCGACAGGACAGCCCGGCGTGCGGTGAGCAGCAGTGCTTCGGGCTCCCTCGAGTCGAGCGCCAGGACCTTGGCGAGCGCTCGGTCAACGTCGTCGAAGTGCGCCGCGACGTAGGCGATTCGGGCGAAGTCCATCCATGCCGAGACGTCCTTCGGGTTGCCTTCGGCGTTGGCACGAGCGCCGGCCAGCTGTGCCAACACGGCGTCGGGCTCCGCTTTGGGCGGCGGCATCTGTGGCAAGGCGAACTTGGTCGGGTCGATCGGATCATGGGTGACCCGCTGCACGGCGAAATCGATGCGCTGCGTCCGACCGCCGAAGTGGTTGACCACGCGGATCATGTGCGGAACTTGAACGCCGTCGATCTCTCGGTAGTCCTCGTAGACGACGACCTGAGTCGATCCGGACGTCTCGTCGCCACTGGTCTCTTCGCGACGCAGCCCCGTCTCTCGATCGAACCAGAGCTGTTTTTCGATCTTCGTGTCCTTGACCCGCCAGGCCATGCCGTCGAGCTGCCTGACGTTGCCGTCGGAGTCCTCCTTGCGGCTCGCGATCAGCTCGGTCTCGACGCCGCGGGGCAGGACATCGAGGTACCAATGCAACACCGCTTCTTCGCGGTTGAGCTTCATCTCGTCATCGCTGTCGATGCGGAGCGTCTCCGGGGCGAGGAATGCCCAGCCGGTCTTGCCGTCAAAGCCCCGCTCTTCGAGCGCGTCGCCGATGACGTTGCGGCGATACAATCGGCCGTCCGCCGTGCTTTGGTAGAAGTACGAGCCCGTTTCTTCGTCCGCGTTCGCGCAGAACGGATCCTCGGGAGCCTCGCAACCCTCGCCCGGGTAGAGCACCATTCGTGCTTCGAGCGTCCGCGCCTGCAGGGCACGCAGGGCCTTCTCGCCGCCGAGCGCCTCGACGTGGCGCGCCAGCAATTCAGCGGCGGTCGTGGGAGCCACGGGGGACGCGCCCGGCTCCTCGGGGAATTCCTCGGGGACTTTCAGGCACCCGGCGTTGGCAACGCCGAGCAGGAGGACGAGGGCAGCTGCACGCATGTCGATCTCCGCTGGAGGCTGGCCCGGCCGCCTTCTGCCGTCAAGCAGGGCGAACAGGGCCGTAACCGAGTGAAAGATCGGCCGTATTCCTTCGTTGAGAGGGCAACGCGCAGATGCCGTTGCTACGCTTCCCGATGTTGGTCTCCCTGAAAAAAGCCATGATTCCGGCAATGCTGGGCCTTTGGGCCACAGCGTGCGCGGGCATGGGGGGGCCACTGGCAGAGCGCCACGAGCCCCTCTCGGCGGTTGCGCCCCATGAGTTGGCGGACCAGGTCGCGGCTCGGGCGGGGGAAGATTGTGGGGAGTCGCTTCGCGGTCAGCTCCTATCAGGGCGGGCTGAGCCTGGAACCTGCAGCGCGGTCCAGTCGACCGCGGCCCGGGTCACGATCCTCCACAACGGCGTGAAGTTCGGCATCGTGGACCACCGCGATGTCGAACTCGATCGCGTTCGACTGCGGCTGAGTGTGGCGGGCCTGTGCAAGGGATGGCCGCTTCCGATCGACGATGATGCCGGGGTTGTGCTTCATGGGCGGGACGCAGATCGGGCGGGGTGCGTGGTCCGGCCCTACCGCGGTTCGCTGGTGCTCACCGCGATCGACGTCGATGGGAATCGGCACCAAGCCGCGATGCTCGACGTCGACAAAGACGGCGAGGTCGTGTTCGAGTTTGCGGCCGTCGATGCTTCGCTGCGAAGGGCGGTTGGCCAGGGGCTCGATGCCTACGCGTGGCTCGAGCTGGGTGAAACCGCCTGGGCGGGAACGATCAACCTCGAGCGCATGCGTAGCTTCCTCGCGGACTGGCATTTCGTGTGGGTGGCCCGGGGGCGGGGTTCGGCGGCGTTGTTCGCCGAGCGACACTCCGAGCACGCCCATGGTGCGGACGCACAAACGATGGCACTTCAAGCGCGGCTCGAGCGACAGCGCCAGGACTTCGACGCGGTCTCAGAGGGCAAGATGAGCGCGTCCGCGTTCCTCGAGCGCCATGTGTGGTCGCCGTTTCGTCAGGCCGTCGAAGAACTCAGCGTCACTGCGGAGTAGGGGACGGCTGCGGGCCCCGACGTCCACCACCGGCTTGCTGGCGACGGGAGTTCTGCTTTGCGGGATCGAAGTCGCGAAGGATCGTGCCCTCGTCGGTCCAGATCCCCGGCATCATCGGAGGTGCCGGCCCCAACGCGGAGTAGTCGACCGGCTCCGCCGGCGCCTCGGGAAAAAAGCCGACGTAGTCGATGTAGGCCCGGTCCCCGTACACCCGAAATCGGAACATGAGTTTGTCGGGGCCCGCTTGGTAGAACGCCCACACCGGCTCCGCGCCGGAACGAATGCGCTCCTGCAGGCCCATCACAAACGATGTCGGGTTGGTGTACTTGGTCGTCTCGTCCATGCGGTTTGCGGCCGCGTGGGCGCCGTCGAAGAACTTGATCAAGTTGTCGCCCTCGAAGATGGGCTGCTCGTGGGGCCGCCTGGGATCGGGTCGACCGAATGTGGCTCCGGGAGCCAGGGTGTGCTGGAGTTCATCGACCGCGCCGCGCGACAGCGACGTGAGGAACGCGGCGACGATGCGCTTGCTCTGGAACGGGAGCTGCCACGCCGTGGCCTCGGCCCCGAGGCGGTCGCCAGCCGGAACCGAGAGCTTGCCGCCCGCGAGATCTCGCGCCCGATAGTGCTGGAGCAGAGTGCGCGATTGGCCGTCCTCCCCGGGGTCCACCGGAGCACGGGGCGGAAGCGCGGCCTGTTGTGGCACGGTCTCCGTCCCCGTGGCCTGTGGGGCATCACAGCCAGAAGCGAGCAAAGCGGCGCAGAGCGGGACCCACAGGCGGTTTGAAAACGCAGCCATGCTTGAGACTTAGACTTCCTGGCGCCGCTGGGCAAGCCGCGCGCAGTCGCTGGGGTTGCGGGCTGTGGCCGATCTGGCACGATTCGGCCCCCATGTCGGAATCCAAGGACCGGTCTGACGCTTCCAAGGCGAAGACCTTCGACGAGGCTTGGGATTCACTTCCCGACCCGCCGAGCGGGTCCGAGGGCGGCACCAAGGCGTGGTCCGAAGACGTTCGAGGCGCCCGTAAGCACGACCGCGATGCGCCGGCCGTCGAAGAACCAGCCCCAGAGCGGACCCCAGAACAGACCGATCAGACGAAGGCGTGGACCGAAGACGTTCGCGGCGCTCGAAAGCAAGACGCACCCCAAGCGGTCGTCGCGAAGCAGGATGAGATGGACCGGCTCATGCGGGAGGAGCCCGCGGGCGAGGCTCCTGTCGAAGAGGAGATCGAGCCCTCGGCGAGCACGTCGATGATGTCGTTCGATGCGATCGATCTTCCGGAGCGCGCCAAGCCGGACGAGTCTTTGATGGATGCGTTGATGGGGTCGGATGCATCCAAGGCGAGCGCCGCAACGCCTACGCCAAAGGACGAGCCCCAGGACGAGGACACGCCCCGCGAGGATGACAGCGGCGAAGCGTCCGGCGATGGGCCCGAGGAGGATGCGGACGCGGAGGACGAGGACGAACCGCCTCCGCCCATCGTGCTGCATCCCAACCGTGCGCCGCCCGAACCCGAACCCGAGTCCGAGCCCGAGCCCGAGCCCGAGCCCGAGGTTGCGCTCCAGCCCACGTCGCCCCGGAAGAAGAAGCGAGGCAAGAAGCGTCTCCCGCTGATCGTCGGCGGGACGGTCGCCGCCGGTTTGGCTCTGTGGCTCGGGCGAGAGCCGGAGCCCAAACCCGCGTCCAAGGCCGGGGCGGAGTCGGCGGGCACGGCCGGAGACGTCGATGCCAAGTCTCTAGGTCCCGCAACACCGAGTGTTCCTGCCGCGCCTCCGGAGCCGATCCCAGACGTTGGCGGGTCGGAGCGCGGCCTCGCTCCGGATCGGATGCCTCCCCCGCTGCCGGATCCCAGTCGCGACCCTCGCGAGCCCCCTGCGGGGACGTCCGCCGAGGTCGCAGCGGTCTTCAAGAAGCTTCCCGTCAGTCCCGCTGATCGGGCGCCCGTGGGAGAGGTCGGGAAGACCGGCATTCATGTCGATGATGTCTCGATGGGCAGCACGTACGAGCGGAGTCGCTGCTCGGGCGGAAAAGGTTCGTTCTCCGTAGGCAAAGGAGACCTGGTCAACGTGTGCCTCCGCGTTGTGCATCAGCGCCAGAAGGAAGAACTGTCGGTGGTCTGGCAGAAAGTCGGCGGCAATGCACGACGCGGGAAGATCGTCGTCAAGCCGATGCACGCGTACCGTACCCGGGCTTATCTCAAGCTCCGCAGCGAATACGTCGGGGATTGGGAGGTCAAGGTGTTCTCGGAAGACGGCGCCCAGCTGGCGCGCTACCCGTTCACGATCGTCCCGTAGGCGCGGTCCGCTGGCGGTGTTCCGATTCAATCGGGTTCCTGTTCCACGACACGAAGCAGCCGAGGAAAACCGGGCCGTCGGCTGGAAAACTCGTGAACAAACTGGCGTTTTTTGGGGAACGTCTGGAGGACGGCGGCAACGACCCCCGCATGAAGTTCTCTCTCTTCGTCCTATCCGTTGCATTGGGCGCCACCTCCTTGATCAGCAACACCGCGCATGCGGCGAATTGCGGAACCCTCGACTTTCCCGGAGCACAGGCCCAAGAGGTCATCGTCGGTGAGTTTGCGACGGTGGCCCACCATCCTGTGTTCGGTGACTCACTCATCCCGTTCGGAGAGGTCGGAGTCTGCTGGCGCGATGCGAACGGTGCCTGGACGCTCGAGCGAATCGCGACCTGTGACACGTCCACACCCGGCGGGGACACCTTGCGCCTTCGGACGGGAGCAGGCGACGACACCGTCACCACACTGCTCGAGGAGCACACGTACTCCGTCGGGGGTCCGGACTGGATCCTCTCCGAGTACACCCCTGGTGGCACCACTCGTGCGATGTATTGCGGCTCGGACGACTATGCGATCGCACCATGGAACCCCGACTTCGACTTCGGTGTTCTCGCAGTTCTCGGAACCGGGCTCGACCGCTTCTTCGGCACCCCCGAAGACGACATCGCCCACAGCAACCTGGTCTCCACGTCGCAGATCCGGATCCCCGCTGTGTGGGGTCCATTGACCTGGGTGCAACATGCCCCCGGGGACAACGCTTCGGACGTTCTTTGTGGAGGCCATGGGACCGACGAACTCCTCGGTGACGCCGACGACGGCCCTTCGGCCGAGGAGGTCCTCGACGGTGGCTACGGCAACGATGACTATTGCGATGGGGATCCGATCGACTGGCCCAACGCGGCGGGTGGGGACATCTACGACGTTGCGCGGCACGTGTCGTCCGGCAACTACGGGTGCAACACCATCGAGCGCGCGACCACCCCGGCGATCTGGTCTGGTGGGTGGAATATGGTCCACGAGTGTTGGGCGCTCGACAACCCCGTCGACTACTTCGATCTCGACTAACGGCGACGACTCTGGGCCACCAGCGGTGGTCTGCGTGACGCCGCTTAGAACACGACGAGCGCAGCTCGGATGACGAGTGCTAGCAATACGCAGCTCGAGGCGAAGAAGATCAAGAACCGCACCTCGATCTTGTTCACGAGGGCCTGCAGCAAGCTGTGGGCGACTCGGAGTCCGACGTAGGCCCACGCAAGCCCCGCGTTGAGTCCGTCGCCATGGCCCGTGACGGCGAGCACGAGTGCGATCGCATAGAAGAGCGTCGGCATCTCCATGAGGTGGTTGTAGTTGTCCGCCTTCCAACGGACCTCTGCGGGAAGCGATGCCATCTGCTCGCCGCGCGGGGCCCTCGGGTCTGACTTCATCCTCGCGCGCTGCATCGCTGGCAAGCGGGTGGCATACATCCACGACCACATCACGAATGTCCATGCGACGAGGGCAACGACCGGAGCGAGTATGGAACTCATCGGGCGCAACGGTACGCCGGGTTCGGCGGGAGGTGTGTCGCGGTCAGGTCCACTGGCGGAGTTGCTGTGGATCGACGACGTCGACCGCTGTGTTTCGGCAGGAGCGCGCGAAGTCCCCGCCGAGTGTCTCGGCGAGGCCGGATTAGGTTGGGCCCGAGGCCGATGACGATGGTGTCCAGCCGAAGCGACGGACGTCGATTCCGTATTCTTCAAGCACGGCCGTGCAGTGTTCCCGCATGAGGGACTCGTCAGACAGTGAAGCCAACAACGTTCTCGCGGTTTCTTCGAGCCCGCCCCGAACTGCGCCGTTCCACTTACCCTTCGCGTCACGCTGCGTTTTGGGCGACGTCACGCCCATCGAAGCTACGACATGGGCGCCCTGCCAGGAGAGTGTGCGAGCGAGCTGCGCGCGGGCGAATGGCCCACCCGTGGTCCCCGCGGTCAGGATGGCGGCTGGCTTGCCGTACAACGAGCCAGATTCGACCAGCCAATCCAGAGCATTCTTGGTGACGCCCGAGACGCCCCCTGCATACTCGGGGGCCGCGATGACCAGCGCGTCGGCCTGTGCGATGAAGGCTCGGAATTTCTCCACGGCGGGCGGATTGTGCCCGGGGGTCAAGCCAGGAATCTGGGCGAGCGCATCGAACGAACGCACGTTCGTGCCCCGTTCGACGAGGAAGGCATCGAGCGTTGCAAGAAGTTCAGCGTTGCTCGAGCTTGCGCCGAGACTGCCGCACAACGAGGCGACTATGGTCATCCGAGGAGCTCCATCAGTTCGTCACGGGTGATCGCTGCTCCACCGCCGCCTTCACCGAGTGCAGCCTCGGCCAGCGCACGCTTCCGTTCCTGCAGGGCGAGGATGCGCTCCTCGACCGTCTCTCGCGCGACGACCCGGTGCACGAGCACGGGGTTTTCCTGTCCTATACGGTGGGCTCGGTCCGCGGCCTGGTCCTCGACGGCGGGGTTCCACCACGGGTCCATGAGAAACACGTGGTCGGCCGCCGTGAGGTTGAGACCGGTGCCGCCGGCTTTCAGTGAGAGCAGCATGACGCTGGGTCCGTCTTTGGACTGAAACGCGTCGACAACGGCACCGCGGTCCTTGGTGCTGCCGTCGAGGCGATTGAAGCTGATTCCTGTGCCGCGCATGTGTGGCTCGATCAGGTCGAGGAAGCTGGTCCACTGGGAGAAGACGAGAGCCTTGTGTCCATCGGCAGTCGCGGTCTCGAGCTGATCGAGTAGGACCCGTACCTTCGAGGATGCTTCCGTACTGGCCACCGCTTGTCCAGGAAGCATGGCGCGGTGGCATGCAGCCTGTCGGAGACGGAGCAGCGCTTCGAGCATCGCCATCACATTGGCGCCTTCTCCCAGGCGTTTCATGATGTCGTTTTGTGTGGCGGCCCGGATGGCATCGTAGACGCTGCGTTCCTCGTCTTGCAGATCGCAGTGCAGCACCACGTCGGTACGGGGCGGGAGTTCGGTGGCGACGTCTCGTTTGAGGCGACGCAGCAAGAACGGTTTGACCCGGTTGCGCAGGGCGCCTGCCGCATCGGGGTCGCCGGCCTCGATGGGCTTCACGTAGCGGTCGGCAAAGTCGGAACGCCCGCCGAGCAGGCCGCGGTTGAGGAAGTGGAGCTGTGACCAAAGGTCGTCGAGTCGGTTCTCGACCGGAGTTCCGGTGAGCGCGATGCGGAAGCTGCCGGGCACTTCGAACGCGGCCCGGGCAACTTTGCTGTCGGGGTTCTTGATCGCCTGGGCTTCGTCCAAGACCACGGTGTCCCACTCGACGCCCTGCAATTTTTCGAGGTCGAGACGCAGCAGAGCGTACGTGGTGAGGGTGATGTCAGCGTCCGGGTCGAGGGCTCGGCGAGGCCCGTGGTAGACGGCGCATCGCAGCGAAGGGCGGAACTTGGCGGCCTCGGACGCCCAGTTGGGCAGGACGCTGGTGGGGGCGACGACGAGCGTGCGGCCTCGGATCGCACACAGGGTCTGCAGCGTCTTGCCGAGTCCCATGTCGTCTGCCAGCAGCGCTCCCAGTCCTGCGGTGCGGAGGAACCCAAGCCAGGCGACGCCCTCATGCTGGTAGTCGCGCAGGGTCGCGGTGAGGTCCGTCGGGAGGTCGGCAGGTGGCAATCCTTCGAAGTCGTCGAGCAGTGGCCGGAGGCCCTCGAAGGTGGGGGGGGCAGGGCACTCGAGTGCCTCGCAGAGGGCCGCGACGTCGGGAGCCGACCAGGCCGGCATGGGTTTGCCGCCTTTGGTGGCATCGCGGGCGGACAACAGCGCGACGAGGCGGTGGCCGTGCTGCGCGAGCCAGGTGGTGGGGACTCGGCCAAAGCCACCGCCAGCAAGGGGGGCGAACGCGTCGCCCTGCTCCCAGGCACGAACGACCGCAGCCGCGTCGGCCCTGCCTTCACCGGATGCTTCGCCAGAGCCTTCGGCGCCGAACCACAGATCCATGTCGCCGTTTTCCCCGACCTCGAGGTGGGCGTCGAGTTCGCCCGCGTCGAAGTACGACTCGTGGGCTTTGCCGTGCAACGCGACCGTGTCGTCGTCACGAAGGGCGGCCGTGACCGCGATCGCCTCGGCGGGCTGTAGCATCCGCTTGACCCCAAGCGCGAGCCCACGCCCAGCGAGCTGCTCCTTGAGGAGCTTCTCGAGCCGAGCGTTGCGCAGTGGGATGTCCCCCTCCTTGAGCATCGTGAGCCGCTCGCCATCAACCCGCGCGATCGCAGGCTCGCCGTAGAGGATCGTCGGCAGCACGACCAGTTCGTCGCCTTCGCGCGTGGTGTTCAGGACCAGGCGAGGCTTGACGGTGGTGCTTCCGGGAAGCTCGATGTCCGAGATGATGTGCAGCGTCCGACGAAGCTTCGGAAGCCAGTCGCCGACGAGCGTGCCCAGGTCGGTGTGGTGAAACACCTTGCCGCGCCGCATGGATTCGTACTCGCCGGGGGTGAGCCCGTGTTCGCCGACCGCGGCCACCACGTCGCTGCGCTGCGCGGCACCGTTGTCGAAGACCTTTGTCAGTCCGGGGTCCGGCTCGAGCCGTAGGACGTATCCGTCGCGCTCCTTGGTGACACGAACCGCCAAACCGCTGACCGGAGCACCCACCGTGACCGCCTTGCCATCGAGGGTGATGTTCTCGACCTTGCGCAGGGCGTCGAGGACCTTTCGCGTCAGCGGCTTGGGGATGAGACCCCCACCAAAGCTTCCGAGCTTCTTCTCGAACTTGAGGTCGCCGTCCGAGGCGACAAACTTCGGTCCCTTGACCTTGCCCATGGCGACCTGAGCGATCGAGCCGTTGAGCTGATGTTGTTCGTCCCCGGCGACGATCATCCGGAACAGGGCGAGCTTGCCGTCGTGGTCTTGCAGCCGGTACTCGAGGTGGCCGCGGGCAGCGCCTTTCGCCTTGGCCTCACCCTCGCCGGGCATCCGCTTGCCCTCGGCCCAGGCTTGTTTCAGCGCGATGGCACAGGCGGCCACATGGGCGCATGCGTCCTCGCGGCTGACACACTCGCAGGTCCAGTCGTCATCGTCCGGAAACAAGACGACCTGGGGCGATACGAGGCCTCCCTTGGTGGCGACCCGCATTGCGATCTCGTCGCCGTCGTCTTCTTCGCCGACGACTTGATCGGCGCGGGCCATCTGCACGCCGCGGGACCAGGTCCCCGGCGAGCAGGAATCGCGAATCGCACTCAGGAGGTCGTCGATCGCCAAGCTAGCCTTTCGGAAGGGCGCGCACGCCCTTCCCCCGCCCCGGCAAAGCCGTGTCGGGTCCCCCATCCCTTGCCCGGCCCTGACGGGCCGTTGGTTGGAAGGCGCGCATTGTTAGTACCGAGGAACCGAGGCGTCGAGCTCTTGCGACCAGGCGTCGATGCCCCCGACCACGTTGTAGACCTTGGTGAAGCCTTGCTCGAGGAAGCGGATCGCGGCCTGGAAGCTGCGGTGCCCATGGTGGCAGTGGAACACCATCGGGGTGTCCTTGGGCAGGTCCATCATCTCTTGCACGTTGTCGCCGTCGAGCAGGACCGCACCCAAGGTGGCCAGGGCGCGCTCGCGCGGGGTTCGAACGTCGAAGAACTTCACGCCGTCCTCCTTGATCAAGTCCGCGGCCTCCTTGACGCCGATCTGCTGGACCTGCGGGGGCGCGTTGGGGTTGTCCATCCGAAAGCCGACCTGCGGGCCATCGACGTGATCAATGCGAAGGCCTTCGGAGCGCCGCGCGGTTCCGGCGTCGATGAGAATCTTCAGACCGCCGGCCTCGACGACGAGGTCGGAGGGGCGGGGGAGGTCGAGTGCGAGGTCGTGCTGGAACGTCGGCGAGACTTCGAGACGCAGCTGCTCGTCGCCTTCGGCTTCGTCGAGGGCTTGCCCGAACACAGCGGCGGCCGCCTCGGTGATGTGAATGGTCGGCGGGGTCGGGGGCTTGGCGGCGTCGCCAAGCGCGGGAACCAGCTCACCCTCTTCGTCCATCTGGCGGATGATGTCGCAGCCGCCGATGAAGTCGCCGTTGATGTACAGCTGGGGGATCGTCGGCCACTCGCTGAACTCCTTGACGCCCTCGCGGACCTCGGGGTCCGAGAGCACATCGACCGTCGTGTACTCGGGCAGGTACTGGTCGAGGATGCCGACCACCGTGGACGAGAAGCCGCACTGTGGCTGCGCCCGGTTGCCCTTCATGAACAGCACGACGGTGTCGGACTTGGTGATCGATGCGATGCGCTGGAGGGTTGCGGATTCAGCCATGGGACGTCCCGCGGCGGATGGTACAGGCGGGCTCCTGCTGGGTCCACGGGGTCGGGGAGGGGCTCCGGCGCTGTTTCCGCATGCCTGCGCTTCATCCGGTACGCTCTGGGGATGAAGAAGGTCCTGGTTGGAGGATTCGGCTTGCTGGCCCTGGCGCTGGTCGGGGTGCTTGTGGCGGCGATGCTCAAACCGGATGTGACGCACGTCGAGCGCTCCCGCGTGGTTCGGGCTGAGGCCTCCGAGGTCATGCCGCACCTGACCGACATGGAGCTGTGGGTGAAGTGGAGTCCGTGGGCCGAGTTGGATTCGAACGTGAAATGGACGTTCTCCGATCCGGCATCCGGTGTGGGTGCCTGGTACGAGTGGAGCGGAAACGACGAGGTCGGGCGGGGAAAGATGGAGGTCGTCTCCGTGGAGGACGACGCGGTCGGTTACGCGCTCGTCTTCATCGAGCCGTTCGAGTCCGAGGCTGCCGTGACGTTGACGCTGGCGAAAGACGGGGAGGGCACCAAGGTCACGTGGGGCATGGACAGCCAAAACGGGTTCGCGAGCAAGCTGTTCATGGTGTTCGCAGACTTCGATGCGATGCTCGGTGCGGACTTCGAACGAGGGCTCGGCAACTTGGCGAAGGTCGTGGAGGGTTGAGCGATGGGGGAATCTAGAATCGCGCGGAGGGCCCTGCGGACGGGCGTTCCCTGGCTCGTGGCGTCGGCCGTTGCGCTGAGCTGTCAGGGCGCGGCCGACGAGGGCGGCTCACTGCCTCAAGGGGACCCCGTTGCACCTCCTCCCCCGTCGTGCGCACCGGCCGGCTCTTCCTCCGGTGCCGTCCAAGCTCCGGTGCTCCGCCGCACACTCGCGGGAAGCTGGGACGAAAACTGGCTCGCGTCTCCAGCGTTGGTGGACATCGACGGTGATGGAAGCCTCGACATCGTGGCGCCTCGTCACTCGGTGCTCTACGTCTACGACCACCGGGGCGAGCTGCGATGGCAGACGGCGTGGGCGAGCAGTGCATCAGACTCGCCGGAGCACGGCTCGGTTCGCATGTGGCCTTCGGCCGCCGTCGGAGACCTCGATGGTGATGGCACGGTGGAGATCGCTGTTGCCGCGCATCCTGACGACAACGGGTTCAACGTGGCGGTCTACGACCATCTTGGTGAGCTGTTGCCCGGGTGGCCGCAAGCCTTCGGGGAGGTGGAGGTTCGCAGCATCACCGTGGCCGATGTCGACGGCGACGGGCGACACGAGGTCATCGTCAACAAGCAGGCGGATGGACCTGCGACCAACGTCTTCGAACTCAACGGGAGCACCGCCTCGGGGTGGCCCCAAGTGGGGGAGTGCACCGCTCCTGCAGGAGACTGCATCGACTACGGAGGCTTCAACCAAAACATTGGCGCGGGCGATCTCGATGGGGATGGCCAGCTCGATGTCGTGTCGACCTACGACGCGATCGGGTTCGGGGTATGGAATGGGGACGGCACCAACTTCCCCACCGACCCCTCGTTCATGGACGCCTGGGTGACCGGGGTGGAGGCCTACCACGACCCCGCGCTGGCACGACAAGGCTGGGGGAGCGGTGACCGGTCCGAGTTCACGTATTCGCCGCCTGTGATCGCGGACATCGACGGTGATGGCGACCACGAGATCGTCCTGGGTGGAGACCACGAAAGCAGCGAGTCGACGGACAACCAGGGGGTCTCGCTTTGGGTGCTCAACCACGACATGACGCGGCCGACGGGATGGGAGCAACCGAAGGACACGGGGGCGCCGCTGCAATACGGAGACGTCGGGGCCAACATCGTGCCCACGTATCCTGCGCCGGCGGTCGGTGACCTAGACGCCACGCCTGGCCTGGAGGTGGTCTTCCCGGCGTACGACGGGGTGATGCACGCGTACCTGTCCACGGGCGAGCCGATGTGGACGTATGGGTTTGGCTCCGCGTCGCCGTTTGTTGGCGCATCGGAGACGTTGATCGTCGACCTCAACGGGGATGGGTCGCCTGAGATCCTGTTTGCCACCTACGTCGGTGGAAACTCGGATGCTCCCAGCGGGCAGGCCCATTTGATCGTGCTCGATGCCGGGGGCAACGAGCTGCACAAGGTTCCGCTGCCGGGGCGCGGTTCGATGGCGGCGCCTTCGGTCGCGGACCTCGACGGGGATGGCACGCTCGAGCTGGTGGTGTCCCTCAAGGACGCGGTTGGCGGAGGCGAGGGCGGCGTGCAGATCTGGGACCTTCCCGGAGCGAGCGACAACTGCGTGTTGTGGGGAACGGGGCGTGGAAACAACCTGCGCCAAGGCTACGTACCGGCTTCGTGATAGCTTACGCGGACGTGCGCGGGGCGATTGCAATCATCCCGCTCGTGAGCAGCGCTTGCGGGTCTTCACCATCGCAGAGCGGCGCCTCGACGAGCACCGGGGCCGAGATGTCCACTGGCACGCCCGCGGAGGTCACATCCGGGGCGACGTCGTCGTTGGCGTCGTCGTCGTCGACCAGCTCGTCCGTCTCGGGTGACTCGAGCGACTCGTCGGGCATGGGTCGTCCGGATGTTCCCGACCTCGAGCCTCCGAAGGCGTCCGACTATTGCGAGTCCATCGTCGACAGCTTCTGCGAGTTCTACGCTCGTTGCGGGCGGATGGATGTGGCGTCGGCGCAGCTGTGCCATGAACCGTTCCTTGATTCGTGCAACACGATGTTCGAGCCCCAGTACGTGGGCCTCGAGGCGGCGGGCCTGCTGACGCTGAGCGCCGAGGGGTTGTTGGCGTGCGAGCAACATCTGGCCGATGTCGCCTGTGAGGAACAGATCTTCGAGTTGACCGGTCCATGCAGCGGGTTGTGGTCCGGGACGCAGGTGGCAGGGGAGGGCTGTGGCCTCGACGTGGAGTACTACGTCTGCGACTCGTCGGCGGCGTGCACGATCGGCCTGGACTTCTGCGGCACATGCGAGACGCTGCTCCGGCCGGGCGACGACTGCACGGTGGACGGAACGACCTGTGGTCCTCAGGCGTTTTGCGACGTGGGCACGTGCCGTGCTCGGGTGGCCAACGGCGGTCGGTGCGGTCCCGACGACCGATGCATGGCCGGGTCTGGCTGTGTCGAGGGTCTCTGCGAGGGCCCGAGCTTCGTCGCGTTGGGCGATGCTTGCGGCGCTACACTGCGCTGCCCGTACCTCACCGCCTGTGTCGAGGGCATGTGCACCTCGACGGCCAGGCTGGGAGAGGCGTGCTCGGCCGGGACCCCGTGCGAGGTCGGTCTCTGCGCGGCGGGAGCGTGCGTCGATCCGCGCGACAACGGGGAGTTGTGCGGCGGTCACCCCGAGTGCAGCTCGGGCATGTGCATTGAGGGCACGTGCGAGCCTCGACCCTCGGGGTGCATTGCAAACTGAGCCTGCGTTTGGTCGGGCTCAGTTGCAGACCGCGTCGAAGTCCGCGCAGCAGTCTCCATTCTTGGAACATAGGTTGTCGCAGTAGCAGTTCTCCGACATCCCCGCGCATTGCCCGATGCAGCTGTCGGGGCCGGCCATACCTCCACCGTCGCCTCCGCCTCCCTCGTCGCCTGTATCCGCGCCGTCATCGCAAACCGTGACGTTGGGGTTGTCCGAGCAGTCGAAGTCGTCGCAGTCGATGTAGCCGTCGTTGTCGTTGTCGTCCCCGTCGTCGCAGGCCGCATCGGTGTTCTCGTCCACGAAACATAGGGCGTCGGAACACACGCCGGCACAGGGTTGGTTGCACCCTCCGCAGTGTTCCTCGCTGAAGAAGACGTCGACGCACTCGTCGTCGCAGACGGCCTCACCAAAGTTGCAGCCCTCAATCGTATGCGACTCGCTGGACACTGAGGTCAGCTCCAGCCATCCGACGGGTTGCACGTCGGCGTACAGCAGCTGCCCGACCGTGGTCAGTCCGGTCACAATTTCGGTGCGGCGACGACTGACCGTCACGCTCAGTCCGGCCACGGTTTGCTCGTCCACAGCTGCTCGCAGCGCGTCTCGGGGGACGCTGAAGCTTCCCGCGGCGTCGTCCGCAGGACAGGTCACGGTTCCCGATTGCCCCTTGATGCCCGTGACCGCCACCGTGATCGTCGCGTCGTCGCTACCTGCGGCCCACTCCACGGGCAAGTCGGCGTTGCCGTAGGCCTCACTCAGCGTGATGGCATCGAGCTGGGTTTGAATCAGTGTGGTTGCGGAGAAGTCGGCGCTGAAGGCATCGAATCCGGCCGCGACCGCACCACTGGCCGCGACGGCAACTTGCCCGCCCGGAGGGAACGGTGATCCAGTGTCCAGGCCATCCAGCGCATACGGAGGCAGCAGCGTGATCGGTGCGGTTGTCCCGGTGAAGGTCAACGAGCCTGCGTCGAAGTCCTCCCGGTCTCGACACGCCGCCTGCCCGGGCGCCGCGAAGTAGCAGACCTCGTCGTTGCCGCAGCTGGCATCGCAGATGTCCAAGCAGCTGGAGGTGCAGGTGTCGTCGAATCCGCAGTACTGGCCATCGCCGCAACCGGTGGGGCAATCGGGGACGACGGAGACTTCACAGCCTGCCACGACCTCCGAGCAGCCTTGGCCGACCGCCGCAGCGTCGGGAATGAAGCTGGCCGAGACGGATCCTGTGGCGGTGGCCGACGCCGATTGGTGACGCTCGGCGAGCACGATCGTACCGAGCGCGTGGTCCTCCTCGGGGAGCATGCCTGTGTCGTCGCCTCCGTCCCCGCCGTCGTCGCCTCCATCTCCACCGTCATCTCCACCGCCCCCGCTGTCGCTCCCGCCGTCCCCGCCGCTGTCGGTTCCATCGCCACCGGAGCCATCACCGGGGCCACTGGTGTCGGTGTCGGCCGAGTCGGTTTCGGACGACGCTCCACCGTCGCCGTCGCAGGCAGGAGCAAGTGCAAGGGCGAGCAAGACCAAGGAAGACGAGAAGTCCGGACGTGTCATCACGACCCCCGCACACAGCAAGGACCGGACCAACCCGCGGGGGCCCCGAGTTCTCCGCGTGTCGGAGCGGCGGGGAGCGCGGGACGTTGCAGATTGGGAAGCGGCGCGGGATCAGATTGGGAGGCAGGGCCTCTGGACGAAGCCGAGTTGCTCTAGAACACAGCTCGCAACCTCAACCGAATCGCTCTGTTGTCCGGGCGACCCCCTTCAATCTCCGGTGCGGCGCCGGGCTCCGGGCGAGGGAATGATGATTCGAAGCTGTGCGCCGATGAACACGGGAACCGGAAGGTCTTGGGCATAGATGCGGGCGGTGTCTTCGATGTTCCGGGTGTCGTAGCAGGTCTGAGAGGATGACCCGTTCGGGCTTCCTTCAACGTTCCCCGGCTCCACGCACACACGGCCTGCGAAGCCGATGGTGACGTCGAACCGGGGACCGATGGAGACGTTGCGACCGATGAACACATCGAGACCACCGCCGAGCCGAACGCTTCCCCGGGAGACGGACTCCTTGTATTGGACGTTCCCGACCTTGAAGACGGAAGTCGTGCGGGTGTAGCCCAGCCGCGCCGAGGTGTAGGGATCGAGACGACCCCTCTTCTTGAAGAAGAGGCTCAGCCCGCCGCCGACGCCGAAGAACGTGGTGCGGGACGAATCGATCGTGCCTCGAGGCAGGCGCAGTTGTTCTTCGAGCACGCCGGTGTCGTCGCTCCCCGAGCCGCCGTCCATGCTCACGTGCGGCATGAGCGTTCCGAACCGGAACCCGAGCTCGAGCTGCCCGCCGAAGCCGCCGCGATAGGAGTCGCACCAGTCATGGCCGCACAGCGTCGCGCCCACGGCCGGCGAGATGACGAATCCGCGGCGCACGAGGTCCGCCGGATCCAACCTGGGAGGAGCGCGGCGCGTGGGCGGGGGCTCCGGGTCGGGCTCGGGCTCGGGCTCCGGTGGGAGGGGCTCGAGGTTCTCTGTGAACTCGTCGAGTTCTGCGGCCCGTTCCGCGTCGGAGAGTGGAGGCGAGCTGCTTGGTGACGCGGGGGCGGGCTTCGGCTCGGGCGGACGCTGGGGCTTCGGTGGCGGTTGGGGCTCCGGTTCCTGTGGTCGCTGGACGGGAAGGGGCACGCTCTTCGGCCGCTGGATGGGCGGCGCGGGACCAAGAAGCGCACCCACCAGTGCGACGATGCCGACTCCTTCGGTCATGCACGAGGTGTATCAGAGGACGCGGCCGGTCGCGGGCTTGCAGGCCGCTCTCCAAGATGTTGTTCGGAGTGTCCTGCGGTCAGGACACTCGGTTGGGCTGGTTCTAGAACCCGGAAGGGCGGGCCCGCGACTCAGCCTTCGTGGCTGACTCCGTCGCTCTCGCTCAGCTCGACGAGAGCTCTCGATACTTGCTGGAGTGTCGCGCCGGCATCTGCGTCCACGAGCCACGGACCAAGTTCTTCGCGGCTCCTGAAGATACGCCACTCGAAACGCGGACGAGCCAACAACGCGATCCCCGAGAACATCATCCTGATCGCAGCAAGGGAGAAACCACCTCCTTCGATCGCAATCCCGACTCGCTGAATCGAGGCTCCGAGTCGACCGAGCATCTCAACCGCGGATTGCCGTGCCGCGTTGCCCGAGAGCGGGGTCCCACTGGGGACCACCAGAACGACGGAGATACGGGGCTGCTGCTCAGTCAGTCGCTCCAGCTCGGACTGCAGCTGTTGCACACCCATGTCGGTCGCAGCGTCGTGCCAGTAGCTCAAGTGCACCGACTCGAGGACTCGACTCGAGAACTGATTTGAGTTTGACGTGGCCACCCCGGCGGACTCTGAGCCCCTCGCAATCATGCCACCAGGCGAGTCTGCGTCGTGGGTCTTTCGCTGAGTAGTACGGCAGGGTCTCGCATGGGTCGATGCGTTGCTCTCTTCGGAAGGTGTGGATCGAACCCGCACGAGACGCCCGCAGTGTGGGTTCTCTTGTGGTTGTGACGGCGTGTCACGACGGTGAGTCGTGGGGTGCGGCCGGGACCCCTCTCGAGCCGAATCACCCCGGGCTGGGGAAGCAGCAACCCGTGATGCAAGAGAAGAACTCAGGGCACGAGTCCTGGCCGGCCTGGCCACAGGCCTGGATATCGTCGGGGCAGTCCTGTTCTTCACAGTCCTTCGGGACCACAACATCGCCCAAGCAGAGCTCGCACTCGCCACAGGGGTTCAAACACCCTTCGACCTGCGTGCATGGGTGACAGAGCTCCGGGTTGTCGATCGAGCTGAGGTCGCAGGTTCCCTCGCCATCAGCGTCCTGCGTTCCGAGGTATACGGTGGCCGTTTCCTCGCTTCCGTCCGCGACCCGGACCTCGCAGCACCCGAAACAGTCGCAGCCGTTGGGCACGATCGGCAAACAGTAGTCCAGACACTCCGGCAGCTGCGCATCGAACAGTTCTCCGCAGGAGTTGGGGGTCCCCGGCGTGTTGTGCTCGGCGTCGTACGTGCAGCCGGACGGTTCGAGCGGGTCGCACGAATGGCTCCAGTAGCACCCGTCGTTACCGGCGCCGGAGTTGAAATCGAAGTAGCAGTCCATCTGCAGACACGTCGACTGCTCCTGCTGCCCGGGGATCTCTCCGCTGAAGCCCTCTTCGTTGTTGTCGCACGGCCCGAAGCAATCGGGGTCGGCGGAGTCGACCATGCAGTCGAGGTCGTCGTCGATGCAGTTGCCGCAGGCGTACTGCATACCGGTGCACTCGGCGGGCACACAGTAGTCACCGCAGCCAAGCTCGAGGTCGCAGGTCTCCTCACAACCGCAACGCGCGTTGCTCGGGGTGTGCGTGCACCCGAGCTTGGGGTCGCACTCGTCGACGGTGCAGTCCACCCCGTCGTCCTCGCACTCCAGCGCAGCGCCCGGAACGCAGAGCCCGTCTACGCAGTCCTCGACACCGTCACAGACATCGGCGTTGTCACACTCGCCAGCTTCGGTGCACTCCTGCACAGGAGGCCCGCCCGAGCTGCTGCTGGTCAGGCCGGATATCGACGAAGAGCCGTCGCCGCTCGAGCTGTTGGTCGTCGCCGTTGTCGGTGCCGGGCCGGTTGTCGCCACCGCGCCGGTCGACGTCGCGGCGGTATCGGTGGCCGAGTCGACCGAGGTGACCGTGCTGGGGCAGCCAAGGAGTAGAAGTGCGGGGAGGAGTGTGAGGCGTGCAGCGTGGGTCATCGTCGGTTCAGTTCGTGGTTTGCTGTGCGGGCGGGGCGTCATCGCGAACGCCGGGATCTTTCCAAGGCGTCCATGGCTTGGACTGCGCCCGAGCGTGAAATTCTGGAGAGCCTCTTCTGCGACCTTTGTATGGGGGCATTCGTAGGAGTTCCATCGCTCCCACTTCTCCGCATTTGTCGGCTGAGGTCGGTGTTGGATTTCGTGCCGAAGCTTCGGCTGCGGAATCGCGCGCGTGCGCGGATCGAGTTGCTCTCTTCGTCTCGTGGTCCCGCATGGCGGTACGCCGCTCTACGGGGCCGCTCCGCCACAGATCCATTGAGAGATCAGGTCAGACTCTGCCGCCGACAGCCCTGCACCCATCTTCGGCATCTTGGTCCCCGAGCAGAGGTTGATCCCCAGGATCTTGTCGAGCAGGTAGCTGCTGCCAGGGTGGCCGGGATCGACGAGGAGCCTGTCGCCACACTGGTCTGCGGCCACCCCCACGAGGTTGTCATACCCGTCTCCGGTCGACAGTCGTAGGCCTTCCTGGGCGGGCATCGGCCCACTGCCGTGGCAGCCCATGGAGGTGCAGCTTTCGACGAGGAGGGGCTCGACGTCCGCCGCGTAGGAAAGATCGGCGGCGTCGCAGGAGCAGCTGCCCTCCGAGCAGGCCTCGCTCGGGGCGCAAGGGGACCCGCAGTCCCCACAGTGGATAGAACTGCTGCTGAGATCGACACATGCGCCATCGCAGGCATCGAGCCCTGCGCAGTCGTTGCTACAGCCGCCGAAGAGACAAAACAGACCGTCCTCACACGGCGCATCGCAGCCACCGCAGTGTCGGGGGTCGGAGAGTACGTCGACGCACTCCCCGGCACACAAGGATGTCCCTTCGGCGCAATCACAGCTGCCGCCATTGCAAGGAACACCCGCTGGGCAGGGGCTGCCACAGTCGCCACAGTGCGACAGATCGTTGGCAGTGTCGATGCACGCATCCGTGCCGCACGTCTCACATGTCTGCTTTGCCGCCTGGATCCAACCGGTGATGCATTCGAGTTGCGAGGGGATCAGTGCAGGCGCGCTCACCGGCATCTGGGCTCCGCAGCTGGGCGTGTTGTCGTCCAGCTTTTCGAACAGGAACGAAGCGCTTGGGTCGCCGGGGCTCACCAAGATGCGGTCGGGGCACGTTGCGGCTGGAGCGCCGACCAGGCGGACGGAGAGGTCGGGAGCTTCAAGGTCGAGTCCCGCAGCAGTGCTCGAGGCGTCGTGGCAGCCATCGAAATTGCATGACGGGGCGAAGATGGTCGCCTGGATGCTGCTGAGCGTGGGCTCGCATGGCAGCGGTGGCGCGGTGTCGCCGGCACCGGTTGTCGTGGAGTCTCCCGTGGCCGCACCTTCGCCGCTTCCGGGGTCGCCGGTTGGCCCCGAGGACGAAGCATCAGTGGCAACGGTCGAGGGATCTGAGATCGCCGAGGATGGGCTGGGGCACGCGCAGCAGAGCAGCGAGAGGGCCAACGAAAAACGCCGCACGAAGTTTGGACAGATCCGCAGCCGAGTTCTCCAACCACGTGACAAACTGAATTGGGCCAGCGGAGGCTCAAGGGGTTCGCATTGGTGCCGATGGTCCCGGTTCGACATGCTGGTGGCTGCCATATCTCCGCGCTGGGATGCCGTCGTCGTTCGAGGAGCCTGTTCATGAGATCCAGCCGCCTATCGTTCTACACCTCCTTGTTGCTCCTTTCCGCCGCTACAACGGTCGCGTGTGACGAGGTTCCTGAGCCCGAGGTTCTTGCGGGGGAGGATGGAGCCGAAGATCCGGTGGAGTCGGCTGATGACGGTGAGGATGGAGAGGATGGAGAGGATGGAGAGGATGGAGAGGATGGAGAGGATGGAGAGGATGGAGAGGACTGGGGCTCGACCGGAGATGCGGGCTGTGAAGACGACTGCGATGATGGCGGGGGACCCAGTGGCGACGACGCGCCCTCGGAAGACCAAGACCACGATCGTGAAGTGGGTGCACCGCAGCTGCAGGTGCTGCTGACGGACGCACCGCTCGACGTCGACAGCGTCTTTGTCACGATCTCCGAGGTACGGGTGCAGTACTGCGACGTTCTCGAGGAGGAGGGCGAGCACGACGAGGAGCCTGAAGGCGACGGCGAGGATGACGACGGTGAAGAGCCCGAGGGGGAAGACGAAGAGGATGACGACCAGGAGCCGGGCGGAGGTCCCGGCCACGGCCCGCCCGATGCGGATCCTGACGACGAAGACGAAGACGAAGAGACGGGCTGCGAGAACGGTGCGTGGCAGAGCGTAATCGAAGAAGAGGCGACGTTCGACCTCCTGACTCTGCAAGACGGTGTGACCGACGAACTCGGCCTGGCCGTTTTGCCGCCGGGGCAATACGGACAGGTTCGCCTGATGTTGGTGGAGGCGAGCGTCGTAGTCGATGGCGAGACGTTCCCGTTGACCATTCCTTCCGGAGTCCACAGCGGCATCAAGCTCAACCACGGCTTTGAGCTGGTTGACGGCATGCTGACGAGCATCACGCTGGACTTCGATGCGGGCGCGTCGGTCCACCACACCCCCGGCAATGGCTGGATGATGCGTCCTGTCATCGACGTCGTCGCGTCGACGAGTGAGCCTCTGCCGGAAGAGCCCGCCGAGGACGAGGAACCTGGCGACGGGGGGGAGCCCGAGGATGACGCCGATTCAGGCGACGATGGTCAGGAGCCCGATGACGGGCAGGACGGAGACGAGCCTCAGCCCGGCTAGACCCGATGGAACGACCGGCTCTCCTTCGAGGGATTTCCCTCTCGGAGGAGAGAGCCGACAGTGGTGTGGAGGACCGGACGTGGAGGACCGGACGTATGGAGGACCGGACGTAGGGTCTCCGTTTTCCGAAACCTAAGGTTGGCCCAATGGCCAGCGGATTGGCCGGGACGCTGGCCAGCGACGGTTTTTTCGCAACACGGGCGCGCGGTGGTCGACCGGTGCGGTGGTGACCGCTGCTCTCGAGGCTGCCAGTGCGAAGCGGCGCGAGGCCAATCGTGCGCGGGGCGAGGCTCGCGACTACGAGCGCGTTCGGGCGCGGGCGATCGAGACCGACGCCCGGGTCATGATCACGCGGCGGTGTCACGACCGTCGCTTCTTCCTGACGCCGTGTGGCGACCCGAAGAAGGGGCACATGCCCGAGGAGACCGCGAACTTCTATGGCTTCATCGTCGCCCGGGCCGTCAAGAACTACGGCGTTTCGTTCCACGGGGCGAAGATGGGCGACCATCACCACATCAACATCACCGATCGCCTCGGCAATCGGCCGAACTTCAAGAACTCGGTCCATTCCAATCTCGCCAAGGGGCTCAACGCTCGTTTCGGCCGCTTCGATTCGGTCTGGAGCGGCGGGGGTTCGTGCGACACCGTCACGCCCTCGGACGACGGGACGCTCGAGGACCTCGCGTACACCGACTGCAATGCTCAGTGCGCCGGCTTGGTGAAGTGGGCCCGCCTGTGGCCGGGGTTCAGCACCTACGGCTGGCGCTTTGGGGAGACGCGCACGTTCACGCGGCCGGGCTGGTTCTGCGATCCCGACAACCCTGACAACACGGACACCATCGAGCTCACCCGCACGCGGCCGGACATCTTTCCCGAGCTCACCGACGACGAGCTTTCCGACAAGTTGTTCAAGCGCTGCGCCGAGATCGAGCAGAAGGTGCAGGCCGAAATGAAGGCCGAGAACCGTCGCTTCGTGGGTCTTCGAAAGCTCGCCAAGACAAAGTGGTGGAAACGGGCCAAGTCGCCGGAGAAGCGGTTCACGACCGTGCCGACCGTCGCGTCTTCGCAGGCTGATAGGCGTCAGAAGGAGTTGCGCAAGAACGAGGATTGGCGCCGGAAGTACGCGGGGCAGCGCGACGAATATCGAGCCGGGCGGCCTGCGAAGTTCCCGGCGGGGTCGTACTTCCTGACGAAGATCTACGGGGCGTCGGTCGAGACCAAGCCCCCGTAGAGGACGCTGCATACCGTCGCGGCGGCGCATCCAAGGGGTTCGTCGCCGTCATGTATTGGTTCGACGTGCGTTCGGATAGCCGAAACGGGTCGAATATGCCGTGAGCGGGCGGATCGGGGCTCCGGTCGGCTTCCTGCGGGACCGATCCGCGACCCCCCCGCCGTTTTCACGGCATTTTCTTAGCCCCGGGATTCGGAGCCCTCCCGTCCGGTCTTCCGTCAGATGGCGCACAACCGGATGTTGCTGTCCTTGTCGGAGGCACACGGGCTTCACGGCCGCTGCCCAGGACGTTGCCAGGTGTGTCCTGCTGGCAGGACACTCTTGGGTACGGCGGTCGCATCAGGACCACTGGGAGACCGAGCTGGACTTCGTTGAACCTCGGGAGGGTATGATGAGCGGGGAATCCCAGATCTGAGTTCACTGAGCCATGGTTGAAGAACTCGAATCCGGCGTCTTGCTGACTTGTGTTCTGGTGGCCGTTGCATGCCGGGGAAGTGCCGCTTGGGAGACCGGCGAGATGCAGGAGGTCGACGTCGGCGGAGGAGCGCCAGAGTTCGAGGTTGAAGTCACCGCTCGCATGGCACGCGTTTGGGCGGGGCCGTTCGGGCGGGGATGCATTCCGGAGCAGCTCGCGACCACGCCTGTGCTTGGTGGCGTGAAGGTGTGTGCGACCGATCCCTGGGTGTACATCCTGCCGGAGGTTCCACATCGCGAGATAGCCTTGTCGGACTTCTGGATCGACGAATACGAAGCGACGCGAGAGGAGTGGGGGGCGTGCGCGCAGGCGGGATTCTGCGAGGTGACGTCGCTATTCACCGAGCCCAGCCCGGAGTACCCGGAGCATCCCGCGTCGTACATCACGTGGCACGAGGCGAAGGGATACTGCGAGTGGCGCGGCAAACGTCTGCCGACCGAGGCCGAGTGGGAGAAGGCGGCGCGTGGAACCGACGATCGCATCTTTCCGTGGGGCAACGAGGATCCGACGTGCGACACGGCGAACATCCTGACGACGAAGTACAGCGATGTGACAAGCCGAGAGGAGGGCGAGTTGTGCAACAGCCGCTCGCAGGAGCCGGTCGACGCGCACCCCCTGGACCGCTCCCCGTACGGGGTGATCGGGATGTATGGGAACGTTCAGGAGTGGACCGCGGATTGGGCTGACAACGACTACTACGAGAAGGCCCCAGCCCAGGACCCACCAGGACCCGCGGAGGCGAGTGCAGGCTCGCGGGACTACCGGATTACCCGCGGTTCATACTACGGGTCCGCCGGCGGCTACACATTCAGGCGATGGTGGTTCGACCCCACCGACGCACACACGCGTATCGGTGTCCGTTGCGCCACCTCAGCTCACCCCAACAACCTCGACGATCCGCTCGGGGAGTAAATTCCGAGGGAGGATAGAAACGTGCCGGCTTCGAGACCCGTCATGACCGTCGCCATTGTCTGCTTGGCTTTCGCGGCCTTTGGGTGCGGCCGCGACGTTCGCACGCCGGAGCAAGGGGGATCTGGCACAAGCGGACCGTTGGGGTCCCAAGACAGTGGGGCGGACTCCACCGGCGGCGGGTCGAGTCCCAGTACGGGGGTGGAGGCCTGCTCGGTGGTGATGACTGATTTTGTCGAGGTTTCAGACCCAGCCTCAGCGGCGGCGTACGTGAATGTCCGCAGGTTCGAAGGCGGCTTGGCAATACGTGATTGGCCGGACGAGACGTTGGGAGACTCATTCCCCTGCCTCGAGGAGATCGGATATTTGGGCCTCGGGATCTATGACTCCGATTCACTTCGTTCGCTCGAGGGCCTGGAGACCCTGCGTTCGATCGACGGAGCGGGAATCCACATCGGAGGAAACTCCAGGTTGCGGACCCTGCGCGGGCTGGATGGCCTGGAAGAGACTCGTTTTTTGGACGTGTTCCGCAACGGAGAACTTCTCGAAGTCGGTCTACCGGCCATTCAGGATCTCCCACGGATGACACTCGGAGCCTGTCTCGTCGAAGGGCAAGACGCGCTCGAGTTCTCGAACGGGCTTGAGGACATCGGTGGGTTTGAATCCCTTCAAACCCTGGGCGAACTTGTCGTTTCAGGGCAAGCGAACCTTCGATCGATATCTTCGATTCAGAGGATCACGGACAACGGAAAGGGGCGGGTGGTCGGTCCTGTCACCTTCCAGCACAATCCGATGCTGCCAATGGAGGAGCTGGCGGGAGTTCAGGCCGGTTTGTCAGAGGGTTCTTCTTTCTTCAGCTGCGGGAACTTGAATGAGGACGCGACGAACGCCTGCTTTTGCGCGGTGGAGTGAACATGACGGTCTCTAGAATCGGTGCAGCTACTTCCGCGATCTTGGCGCTGGTCGCGTGTCGGCCAACGCCGAACATGCCGGCAGAGGGTGGGGGGACGGGCGGCGGCGGAGAAACTAGCAGGGAGACAACTTCGAGTGGTTTCGCCACCGGAAGTGGGGAAGAGTCGAGCACCACCGAGGTTGCGGAGTGTTCCGAGGTCTTCGAAGGCGTGGCAGAACTGAGCGGGGTGACCGACACCAGCGCGTTCGAGAACGTTCAGCGTATCGAAGGATCGCTACGGATCCGCGGTTGGGCCGGCGACTCGTTGGAGGGCCTTTTTCCGTGTCTGGAAGAGGTCACGAGCGGGTCGCTGTTGGTCGCGGATACAGCCAACTTGGCGTCCCTTCGCGGCCTCGAGGCTCTACGCGTCGTCGAGGGCGGTGTGGCGTTCTACCGCAACGCAAAGTTGACGTCGCTCGAGGGCCTTGAGGGGCTGGAGGAAACGGGATCGATGACGGTGGCGTCGAACCCCGTGCTCGCAGACATCGATCTTCCTGCTCTTCGGCAGCTCGGGCACCTTGACCTTGGGTTGTGCGCCTTTGACAGCAAGACTGCGCAGTCAGGCACCAACGGGTTGGTCAGTCTTGGCGGATTCTTGTCGTTGGAATCACTCGGAGGGGTGGGCGTCTCGGGACAAGCAGATCTTGTCGCGTTGCCGTTGCTCTACCGATTGGTGGAGAAGGACGCTGCCCTAGGGACGCTGAGTATTCAGCACAACCCAAGTCTCCCTGTTGAAGAAGTTGACGGGCTTCGTGAGTTCGTCGATGAGCCAGGCTTCCAGTCGTGCAACAACCTGGGTGAGAGCGAAGAAAATCGATGTTCGTGCAACCCCTCTGGGTAGATCGGGAGGATAGGTTTCAGCGGCAAGCGTGACGACCGAAGTCCGCAGCGTGTTTGGCTAGGGCGCCGCTGCAAGCTCGCGAAGGCGCTCGAGCAAGCCGGCGCGGTTCTTATGCTGAGACCGCAAGCGATCCTCGCAAAGGAAAGCGAACTGCTCGTCGTCGTTTGCGAAGGTCGCGATCTCCTTCAATCGCCACCGCAACTTGAGCGACACATCGCGGTGTTCGAGATCCACCCGGACCGCGATCGCTGCGGTCGTCAAGCCATCCCAGTGCATGGGAAGCGGCTCGCACGGGAGTCGAGCGTGCTCGAACTCGGGTTGTCCGGGGAACACGTAGAACGCGCTCGAACGTCGCACCGGACGCCCCCACAGCAACGCCTCCGAGTCGGTTTGCAAGGGTTCAATCATCGCGGCGGTGTCCGTCCGGGTGGCAGCCGTCGAAGTCGCGGGATCGAGGGCATGGGTGGGGTGACAATGGTCGGTCATGACGACCCGCAAGAAGTCCCCGGAGCGTTTCAAATCTCTCGGTTCTCGGCGTTG